>APMI01000739.1_pt1 | contig 196872 bp, 170 predicted proteins | sample 667938 | NCBI WGS metagenome assembly APMI01 (sample SAMN01084076, study PRJNA167559) | wastewater metagenome | biome: Wastewater | place: Denmark: Ejby Moelle, Odense | collected 2011-11-28
GCCCCTCATGGCCGATGGTACTGCACCACAATGCGGGAGAGTAGGTAGCCGCCATATTTATTAAATAGCCGTTCTGTACAAAACTGAACGGCTATTTGCATTTTGTTTATAACCTCAAATGTGGAGGTTTTTATTATGTATATGTAGCATCATTACTTAAAGTGTAAATAACTATAAAAGCCATTCTTTCCAGAATGGCTTTGTGTGTATAAGGGAGATTGAAGAGAAACGTATTTATCGTTTATGCCATACAATAATATGTGTAGGCATGGGTTTAGCTTCCTTTACTGTTAGTACTTGTGCTATCATTTTGTTATCGCTGCTACGGTACATGCTTACAACTGTTTTTACCAGATTATCTGTAATGCTTATGTTGTTCAACCTATGTATTACTGTGTCATTTGCATCACAGTTTGCATAATAGAGTATATCACGATAGGTAGTGTGATATTTGCTATATTGCAGATTACTTTCCTCTCTCAGATAGCTATTTACGCAGTGATCTGATATAATTGGGTATGCTGCAAAATACAATAGTCCAACGCCGTTAATATCCTGATAGTGATTTATCTCATAGCTACGTTCATCTACTATATCATCATTGATATAAAAGCTATGCCTACCATTGCTTACAACTTGTTGTATAGCTTTTTTGATGCTGCAATAGGAGCTGAATAATATTGGGATTTTGGCCAACTTATTGATGTGATTTACAGCAGCGACAGGTACACTTTTACAAATCTGTTTGTTGTCATGTATACTGAGCGCAGAGAAGCAACTCATAAGGTTAGCTTTGAATGTTTTATCTGCACAGTAACCGGTTACTTCACTAAAGTAGGTACTGTCTCCATACCGGTTAATACTGCCTTGTATATCTATTATTTCGTTTTCTAGGTAGTGGTTCAGCTGGCTTGTTCTGTAGTTGATTCTTACAAATGCCGCACACAACCTGTCGCCAGCAGCATTGGTAATTCCCGAAGATTTGCTTTCCAGTCCTTTGCTCAGCAACTCCCAGTGTACATCACCAATTTCTTTCAGCAGCCAACTTTCGGACAGTGCTTTATTGGCCATTTGAGGTAATTTTATTTCCTGTTTGCGTTGTACAAGTATCTTCTTCTTTACAGGTGTTTTACATTCATCAATAGGGGTAAATTGTATGAGCTGTTCTTTGGTATCAAGTTGTTTCGTTATCATGCTTCAGGTTTTAGGCAAGAATATTATTGAATTGTTGTTCTACTGCATACCTGCATAAACCCTCAAAATGAGTATATATATCAGGCTCTTGAATATCCTTCATCAACTCGGAAAGTATATCTACATCAAAATCATAATCAGGTGCCAGTAAATAATCGTTTAGTTGCGGGCCAACAGTACGGTAATACATTTTCTCTGCGGCGTTCATATTCTCAGGTATAGCATCTGTGAACTCAAACGTATCCCAACCTATTTCTTTCAGCAATACAGGTATAGTAAATGTATTAGGTACATACTTACTGCTAACAATGTTTAGCTCTTTAATATCTGTATCTATGGCTCTTACTATAGCTTTGGCTGCATAGTCTACCGCTACAATGTTAAGGCCTGATGCAGAGTTGATAGTAATGCGTAGTTGCATGCCGTTGTAGTTGCTATGTTTAATTCGGTAGAAGAAGGCCCCGAACAAATAGAAAACAAGGAAACGGCCTATAACATGGTGCGGATAATCTACAAGCCTGCCGCATATAATGCTGGGACGCAGTACCTGACATTTCAGCCCGTATCCCTCGCACAGTTCAAATAGTTCCTTTTCCATTTGAGCTTTGAATTGCTCATAGTAATTTCTATATGCAACTTCCGACATTACAGGATGTTGCTCGTTATACTCCATTGGCCTGTAGGCAAATGCCGTGCTGATATAGCTTACCTGATGTATGTATGGTCTGAGTGTCTGTATCAGATTTTGTGTACCCAAATAGTTGATGTTCCTGATTTCCTCATAAGCACTGGCATTGTTGCCAAGATTCACAGATGCAGCACAATGTATAAGTTGATACTTTTTATCAGTGCTTAATATCTGCAGGTCTGCATCGTTAATGTTTTGCAGATCCATATCAATCAGTTTTACATGATTACTGCGCAGGCGTTCGATATCTATTTGTTTCAGATAGTCGGGTAGGAGCTTTTCTGTAAATACTTCTTCAAAACGTTCAGAATGTATTTTATCGTTTTTAGAACGAAGCAATAGCACAATCTCTCCGTTGTAATTGTTGCCATGAATCTTTTGCAATAGTTCGTAGAATATATGAGAACCTAGTACGCCTGTTACACCTGTAAGAATGAAATTCATATTGTGAAATTTTATGTTTAGAGTTAGTATTGACTATGTGAGTTATTGAAAGCTTTATTGATTTCCTCAATCCTCTCTGAAGACCATAGGTATACCACAATGCACAATGCAAGTGCAGAGAGGACCACCAGTAACATTTTTGTATTATATGTGCTGAGAGAGAAAGAAAAATGCTTTTTCTGTTGCATAGTGCAAAGATGTTGCGGCCATGCAGTGCATAGCAAATATCAGGAGTGCCAATACTGTTACAGGAGCGTTCCGAAAACGTTCCTTAGGTATAATGTATTGTAAATGAATTGATTGTGACTGATGTTATATCATATCAGCTACCTCATCGATACTGCCATCTTCCGGTAAATTGAGCTTATTTCTCAAGCGGTAACGATATTTCCTGATGGCAGATGGACCCACACCAAGTATGTTTGCCATGTCTTTGGGTGCAAGTTTCAGTTTACTTAACACCATAAAGCGGGTTTCTGCAGGTGTAAGGTCAGGTATTTTCAGCCTCAGTCTATTAAGAAAACCCTTATGTACCTGCTCGAAAAGATTGCGGAAATTGTCCCATTCTTCATCTGTTAGTATGGTAGATTGTTGCAATTTGAACAGGGCTTCATCATTTTCTGCGTCTTCATCTCGTGTTTTATATTGCTCCAATTGTTTTGAAAATTCATCTATCAATTGCGATTTCTGATGCAATACTTTTGTGAAATCAGTTAGTTTATCCTCGGCTTTTAGTTTTTCTGAAAGCAGCTGTTTTTGTTTCAGTTTTTGATTGTTTACATACATCACTGCTATAACAGCGCCCAGTAGTATAAAAACCAACAAACCGTTTCTTACCAATACTTCTCTTTTCTGTTTATACTTCAGCTCGTTTTTCTCTTCATTATATTTATCTATCAACGACTTTTTTTCTGCATTAGCCAGTTGAACGGCATTGTATTGTTTATCGAAGCTGTCCTGCATCATCAGGAAAGTATCTTTATACAGGTAGGCAGTTTTATAATCGCTTTTCATGAGTGCCAGTTTGCTGAGCACTTCATATGCCTGGCGAGCCTCCATACGTTTGTAGTGCCATGAAGTGCCAAACATATTGCGCCATAAGGTTAATGGTTCCGATGCGTAAAGCGCGGCGTTTGCATAGTCGTGTTGTATAAGGGCTATTTTTGATAATTCTACAGCCGCTTCGCTCATGCCAAACTTTTGATTGTTTGCTGTAGCATACAGCCTGCAAAATTCCATCTCCTTTCGGGCAGCAGGATAATTCTTTTGTTTAAGGTATGTTTGCCCTATGTTGAGGCGAGATATCAGTATCCAATTTTTACTCTGTGCTTTTTGGGCGTAGTTGTATAGCTGTTCAAAATAATGCAGTGCGGTATCGTAGGCGGCTATTTCCAGATAGGAGAGTGCTAACGCATTGATTGTACCTGTGTGTTCATCTTTGATAATACCGTTCGAGGGATATGCTTTTTTGAAATAGTAAATGGCATTCTTATAATCATCAAACTGATAGTATACAAGGCCAAGCGTATACAAGTATCTGTTTTTTAGCGGGAATTCTTGCTCAACAAGTTTATCATAGGCATAGTATGCATCCAGATACAGCCCTAATGCAATGCCATATTGATTGCGTTCCTGATACAGATAGTCTGCAAAGCTTTGGGTTGCTGCAATGTCCAGATATTGTTTGTCTTTGCCATGAAAGGATGCCAGCAGGTCTTCATACTCTTTATAGGGTACCTGTTTTTTATCTTTTTTCAGCTTGTAGCGAAATTGCTCAAGCCGCAAGTGTTCTGCAAGCCCGTCATCATCTTTAGCTTTTGTAGCGATGGCAGATATTGTATTATCAAACACAATAGGGTCTTTGATGCCTCCCGGGTCTTGTGTATCGAATAAGGTATCAATAATGATTTCTCTGGTAGCAAAATCTGCATTGAATATAGCCCGAGGTTGGCCAAAAGACTGAAAACAAGCAACGATGAAGAATGTAAAAAATAACCTTGCCATGCAGTGCTAAGATAATCTTCTAAATTAATACAATGAAAAAACCACTCCGTATAGGAGTGGTTCAGCATATCAATATTTAGTATGTTATTTAGCTCTTTTGAACAGATAACGTGTGATGAATAAGCCACCTGAGCTGTTACCATCTGAGTGTTGTGCATGAGATCCTGTAGATACTTGCATTAGCTCCCAACCTTCGTTAGTATACTGATTGATTCTGTCTACTATAGCACGGTCATTGTTTGCAATATTGCCAAAGTTGATGCCTACCAAACTATAGAAATTCTTTAACTCTTTTTCTATCATTTGTCCGTTATCGTCTGTAGTAAGTATTCTTGAGCGACCCATACCACCCGGTATTACAGATTCTATTGTAGAAAATTGTTTGTATTCATATACTAAGTGTTGCTGCGATGCAGCATCGTTTGCCGCAGGTTTGAATGAGAAAGCACCCATTACTATAATTGCAGACAGTGCTGCTACCGAAAATGTTTTGATTACTTCTTTCATAGACTTTTTAGTTATTGCTATAAAAGTAGAACAGAGAATGCATTGTATACCCCTATGTACGACCTGCTATTATATAATCTTTAACGTTTGTTTCGCCAATCTTTGTAAGATTTCTTCTTTTTTTGAACAGGCTTAGCTTCTTGTTCGGGACTAGCTTTTTCTTTTGGTACGGTTGCAGGTTTTAGTTTTGCAGCAGGTTTAGAAACTACAGTTGTTGGAGTATTGGTTTTGGAAGAAGTTGCAATTAATTGCTCAATGGTAGCAATTTCTGCAGCCGTCAGGTATCTCCATTTACCGGGAACAAGATTGCCTAGCTCCACATTCATTATGCGTATACGGGTCAGCTTTTTCACCTCATATCCCAGATATTCGCACATGCGGCGTATCTGCCTGTTAAGCCCTTGTGTCAGGATGATGCGAAACTTGCGGCTTCCCTCTTGTTTTACGAAACATTTCTGCGTTATGGTATCTAAAACAGGTACGCCATTGCCCATTTTTTGAATGAAATCTGGTGTGATGGCTTTATCTACCATAACAATGTATTCTTTCTCGTGGTTGTTTTCTGCACGCAGTATTTTGTTTACAATATCACCGTCGTTTGTAAGAAAGATCAAACCGTCAGAATCCTTATCCAGCCTGCCTATCGGGAAGATGCGCTTAGGGTAGTTGAGAAAACTGATGATATTGGTTTTGTCTTTAGTATCTGTTGTAGATGTAATGCCTACCGGTTTGTTTAGCGCTATGTATACAGGTTTATTGCTTGTTTTCAGCTTGATGGCTTCACCATCTACAGCTACTTTATCGCCTGCAGCTACGCGTGCGCCTAAACCAACTGTTTTGCCATTGATGGTAACACGCTGTTGCTCTATGTATTTGTCGGCCTCTCTGCGGCTGCAAAAACCTGTAGAGCTGATATATTTATTGATACTTATTAGCTCTGAAGCGTCAGACAATTTAGAATTGCTTTCCTTCTTTTTTCCACTGTGCATATTGTCTGGTCTTTGCGTATTTAATCATGGTTTCCATTGCATTCAGCCGGCATACAAGCCAGCCTGCATAGCCATCCAGAAAACCGAGGCGCAAAATAAAGTCTGAAAAGAACTTCCATTTCGGCCCTAACATTATTTTTATTGTACTGTAGTTTTTCCCTTTCTGTACACGAAGGCGTGCAGCTATCTCAGAGTACTTTTCTATTTTCCTAACGTATTCAGATATACTGTTGAAACTATAGTGTAGCAAATCACCCTTCAGGTTTCCGGTTTTTTCACTGGTATCGTATAGCTCCCATTTATCGTGCGGGTTTTCACCTGTCCATTGTCCTTTTGTACGGTTGAACAGCCTGATTTTAGCATCAGGATACCAGCCACTATGGTGTATCCATGTGCCGCAAAAATTATTCAATCTTGGGAATCTGTAAGCGTTCAGGCTTACAGACTGCTTTATTTGAAGTATACTTTTCTGTAGTTCAACACTCAGGCACTCATCTGCATCCAACGATAAAACCCAATCGTTTGCAGCTTTTTGTGCTGCAAAATTCTTTTGTTCAATATGCCCCAGAAATGGCTGCAGTATTACGTTAGCGTTATGCTGTTTTGCAATACCAACAGTGTTGTCTGCAGACATACTGTCAACTACCAGTATTTCGTCTGCGAGTTCTTTTACCGAGTCGAGACAACGTGCCAGATTGCGCTCTTCATTCAGTGTAATCACTACAACACTTAGTTTTATCATATTTAGTTGAGAAACAGACGGCAAAATTAGGTATAAAAAATCAGCCCTTCCGGGCTGTATTTAAGATAGTAGTTGTTGTCTTAGGAGAAACTCGAGTTGAGCATTGGTAACACCCAGTTTTTCCGTAAGCTCCTTCTCGTCTTTTCGTAGGGTATATACTTCAAATGCACGTTTGATGGTTAAGTCAAGTTCTTCTTCATTCCAGGGTTTGGTAAGATAATGGAAGATTTTACCTTTATTAACCGCGTCAATAACTGCATTCAGGTCAGCATAGCCTGTCAGCAGTATGCGCATCGGGTCAGGGTATTCGTCAAGTATAGACTCTAGAAACTCAACGCCTGTCATATTTGGCATGCGTTGGTCTGTAATAATGATGTCAATCGGATTGGCACGTAGTATTTTGATGGCATCCTCACCACTAATGGCGGTGTGTATGTTGTACTTTATGCGAAAAGTAGCTTTGAACGAAACAAGGTTGTTTTGTTCGTCATCTACATAAAGTATGTTTATTTTATTTTCTGCCATGTGTTTTTAGCTATGTGCGTTACAGTTGCGTGTAAGGGTGTTTTAGTACAATAATAAGTACAAATTAAGCCATTTGCATCAAATTTTAATGTAAAACGGCATAATTTTTACAATTATTCATATAGGATATGTAAATTTGCATACCCGTTATTTCAGATATATTTAGCGATTAAGGCGATAGAGAGAGTGCTAAAAATCGTTATAAATGAAAAAATATAATCCTCCCACTAAGCTTTTCAGCCTATTGAGGGCTGTTCCTATTGACTTTATTAATTATTTGTCGTAAATTAATATTGATTTTCTTTATATGTAACTTTCTTACCAGAACGGCATTGTAGAGAATTTCTGCATTTTCTAAAGCATTAGAGGATTAAAAAACAAAATGATAATAAAAAACACTGCCCGTACAATAACACTCAGACAAACAAACTTGAGAATGCCCCTTCCATTCACCTTTATAAAGAAGCATTCGGCACATGAGTGACATTAAGATTGTAATTAAAGCTTTCAGGGCACCTGATGATAAAGAGGCGTGTCATAGGTTTGTAGACGGGCACATGAAAGTTTTAAAAATTTACGGTATTACAATGATAACGTCTGCCAACGTAGAGTGGTTTGACGATCCGGATACATATGTAATATTGGTAGAATCTGAAACAGGCGAAAAAGTATATGGCGGTGCCCGTGTACAAGTAGCGGGTGGTAGGTTTCTGCTTCCTATAGAAAAGGCTGTACAGGAAATGGATGCTTCTGTACACCAAGAGGTAATGAGGAAAGCACAGGCAGGCACTGCAGAATTTTGCGGGCTGTGGAACAGCCGCGAGGTGGCAGGCCTTGGTATTGGTAGCATGTATCTGGGTAGGGCGGCAGTTGCTATTACTGAGCAATTGAAACTAACTACCATGTTTGGCCTTTGTGCCCCTGCAACAGTTAAAAACAGCGCCCGCGTAGGTTTTGAAATTGCTACATTTCTAGGTAATAATGGCACATTTTACTATCCCAAAGAAGATCTTATTGCCACAGCGGTAATAATAAACGATACAACAAACCTCCCAACAGCAGATCCTGAAGAACGCGATATCATATTTGATCTGAGGCAAAACCCGTACCAACACAAGCATGAACAGGGCCCTAAAGGCAGAACGCTTGATGTGGTGTACGATTTACAGATTCCAAATTTATAAGCGATTCTTAACCATCAAACTTCATAAAATCATGTCAGAGGAAAAATTAATTAGCGCACTGAAAAGCACAGTAGGCGAAGAAAACGTCATTGCAGACAAGTCTTATTTAGCAGCAGCAGAAGCTACCAATTACAGAACCAATCAAAAAATTGCACTGGTTGTAAAACCGGGTACTACAGAAGAATTGCAGGCATGTGTAAGCATAGCCAATGAATATAAAGTGCCTGTATACCCGTCAAGCCGTGGCTGCAATTGGGGATATGGATCTCGTGTGCCTGTTGTTGACAATAGTATATTGATAGAATTGAGCAGAATGAACCGTATCACCGATTACAATGAGCAATTGGGATATGTGACATTGGAACCCGGAGTTACTTTTCAGCAATTATTTGAATTTTTAAGAGAACAGAAGTCTGAACTGATATTAAGTGCTACAGGTGGCAGCACAGGATCCAGTCTTGTAGGGAATGCTATAGAACGCGGTATTGGTACTGGTTTGTATGCAGACAGGTTTGCTACTGTCTGCGGTGTTGAGGCTGTATTACCCAATGGAGAGTTGGTAGCATCCGGCTTTGGTCGCTATGGCAACCATACTGCAACACATGTGTACAGGTGGGGTTCAGGACCGGCAATAGACGGGTTGTTTTCACAGTCAAACTTCGGGATAGTTACCAAACTGACACAATGGCTGATGAAACTACCCGAATACTTTCAACTGGTAGCCTACAGGCTGAAGGATAATAATCGTCTGCCAGCATTGATAGATAAGCTGCAGGATATGTCTATGAGTGGTTTGGTGCGTCCTACCATCACGATGTACAACGATTTCAGGGTTCTATCTACTGTAATACAATATCCTTTCCATGCATGTACACCTGGTCAATCTCATCCGAATGAAGTGCTGGATTATATAAAAACCAACACACCACTTGGGGCATTGGCAACTACATGGAATGGCGAGATAAGCATACGTTCTGTAAGTCAGGAACATGGCAAAGTACAGGCATCAATCATAGAGCAAGAGCTTCGCCCGTATGTAGATGAGTTGTTTGTGGTTGAAATAAGCAAAGAGGAAATGATGGAAGCGCTTGATAATCATTACAAAGGTGTAACAGGCGATAGAGAAACAGATGCATTGCGTTCTTATCTGCTACGCAAATACATAGGCATACCAGAAAATACGCCTATTAAACAAACATATTGGAGAAAACGCATGCCAATACCCGAACAGATGAATCCTGACAGGGACAGATGTGGTATGATATGGATGTCTCCGATTGTGCCTTTTGCAGGTAAGGATATAGCTAAGGCTATAGAGATAATAAACAGTGTTGTATATAAATACCCGTTTGAACCCGCTATATCATTGCAATGCATGACAGAAAGGGCAATCAACATCATCGGCTCAATTAACTGGGATAGAGATGTGCCAGGCGAAGATGAACAAGCAGAGAAATGTTATGCTGAGTTGAATGCAACGCTCAAGGCAAACGGTTTCTTCCCTTACAGAGATACCACAATGGGTATGCAGATGAAAGCGGAAGAGGGTATTGATGATCCGTATATCCGTTTCTTGTCTGATATTAAGCATGCAATTGACCCGAATAATATTCTTGCTCCGGGCAGGTACAATATTATTTAGTTAATTACTTGTATTATAATGATAAACAAGCTATTTTGTTAGCTGTAAACAATCTGCAATGAATTACCTGAAAGTCGTACTGATTTTCTCTTTATTACTCTTACAAGGTTTAAGGTCGCTTGCAGAACCGATTATATCATTTAACCAAACAGGAAAAGTAATATCAATTGGCCGCCAAGTCTCAATTCTTGAAGACAGCAGTGGCCAATTGACATTTGAAGCCGCGGCAAAATCTACTGCATATAAGCCTGCTACTACCAATGTTCCCAACCTTGGTGTTAGTAATAGTACCTTCTGGGTAAAATTTATAGTAAAGAATGAGTCTGAAAATGACAGACTCTTGCTGGAACTGGACCAACCTACAATAGATCAGGCAACGCTATATACTATTGAAGCAGATGGGCGCACAACAGAGCAGGCTGAAGGTGAATTCAAAAAATACGGAGAACGTAGATATAATAATCAGAACCACGTATTCGACCTGCATGTACAACAGGGTGAAACACATACTTATTATCTGAAAGTAAAGAGTGCAGAACAGATGGTGCTGCCAATGTTTATTGGTGATGCTAAACCTGTGATGGAATCTCTGATGAACAAGGATGTGATATTCGGCATATTCTTCGGCATTATGCTGGTGATGTTGCTGTACAACCTGTTTATCTATTTCACTACAAAAGATAAGGGGTACCTGTATTACGTTTTATACATTCTCCTGCTTTGTTTGTCTCAGGCAAGCCTTTCAGGTTATGCATTCAGGTTCTTGTGGCCCAATTCTCCGTGGATAGCGGAGAACAGTGTATATCTGTTCCCTGCCGTTGCAGGTCTTGCTGCGATGGTTTTTGTGAAAGAGTTTTTGCAAACAAAAACGGTAGCGCCCAAGCTAACAAAAGTGCTGAATGTTCTGATAGGCATTTTTGTATTTGCGATACTATGTACATTTTTTGGTTTGAAGTTATTAAGCTTCAATCTGATGCAATTGAACACAGCTATAGGTTCATTGTTTGTATTATACCTCTCAGCAGTGGTGCTGAAACGTGGCAATAAATCTGCACTGTTTTTCCTGATAGCATGGTCTATATTGTTGATAGGCGCTACCGTATTTGTGCTAAAAGATTTCGGTGTATTCCCTTACAATAACTTTACGTCATCCATACTTGCCATCGGTTCGGCAATAGAAGTTGTATTACTATCATTCGCACTTGCTAACAAGATAAGCATATTGCGAAAAGAGCGAGAAACTGCACAGGCACAGGCTATGCAGGCAGTGGAAGAAAATGCACGAATTGTAAGAGAACAAAACATAATACTCGAAGCTAAGGTTACAGAGCGTACGCAGGAACTGAAAACATCGAACGAGGAGCTGAACAAAACACTTAAAGACCTGAAAGAAGCAGAAATGCAACTGGTTGAGTCTGAGAAAATGGCATCTCTCGGTCAGTTAACAGCAGGTATTGCACACGAAATCAATAACCCGATAAACTTCGTAACATCAAACGTAAAACCACTGAAACGCGACGTGCAGATGGTTATAGACATGCTGAATCAGATTGAAGAAATCTCTTTGCAGGATGGAACCGTAGATGATAAGAAGCAGAAAATAGACGAGCTGAAACAAGAATACGATTTCGATTATCTGAAAACTGAAATTGATTATCTGATAAACGGTATCAATGAAGGGTCGTCTAGAACTGCAGAAATTGTGAAAGGTTTGCGTATCTTCTCTCGTCTGGATGAAGATGACCTTAAAAAAGCAGACATAAATGAAGGTTTAGAATCTACCTTGGTTATCGTAAATAATCAGTTAGATAACAGGATTGATGTAGTAAAACAATTCAGCGACCTGCCACCTGTAGAGTGTTACCCGGGAAAACTCAATCAGGTGTTCATGAACATGATTTCCAATGCTTTGCATGCCATTAAGAGTCGATACAAAGAGGAAAAAGGAGGAATGCTTACATTGTCAACCAGCGCCAGCGATATTCATGTATTGATAAGCATCAAGGATAATGGTACTGGTATGGATGAAAACACCAAAAAGAAACTTTTTGAACCTTTTTTCACTACAAAAGACGTTGGAGAGGGTACAGGTTTGGGATTGTCGATTGCTTATAATACTATTGTAAAACATAACGGATCTATAACGGTTAATTCGGAATTGGGTGCAGGAACGGAGTTTATTATTGAGATTCCTATTATTCACCAAAACTAAATATTGCACACGTGAGCAATAAGGACAAAATAAAGGTGCTATATATTGATGACGAGCAGAACAACCTCGTCAGCTTCAAGGCATCATTCCGCTTTGACTACAACGTGTTTATTGCCAATAATACAGATGAGGCAGTAAGCATATTGCGTCAAAACCCTGATATAAGCGTTATCCTCAGTGACCAGAAAATGCCTGACAAAACAGGTGTTGAATTCTTTGAAGAAATACGTCAGGAATTTCCGAACCCCGTAAGGATATTAATTACCGGTTATGCTGATATAGAATCTGTAATTAGTGCCATCAACCGTGGCCATGTATTCAGGTACATCAAAAAGCCTTGGTCTGAAGAAGATATTCGTTCGTCTATAGATCAGGCACACAAGTTTTATATTACAACTGCACTGCTCGCTATCAAAAACGACGAGTTGCAGAAAGCCTATAACGAGCTGGATAAATTTGCCTACAGTGCAACGCACGATATGCGCGGCCCTATTCTTAGTGTGTTGGGTATTATAGACCTATCTAAGAACACGGAGGATGTAGGAGAAATAAAGAGTATGCTGGATATGATGGAGAATGCTATGATGAAACTGGATAACTACATCCAGAATCTGCATGACTATTACAGCATTCGCCGTGGAGAGGTGGAAATAGAGGATATACATTTCCCTGACCTGGCAAAAGAAGTATGTGATATATACGAAGTGACAAGTAAGATGAACAATGTTCGTTTTACCAATACAGTTACGCAAACCGAAAGTTTCCGTTCAGATGATGTATCGCTGAAAATTATACTCAACAATCTGTTATCTAATGCCTTTAAGTATCAGCAAAAAGGTAAGGATGAACGCTTTGTTGAATTAACCATTGAAGTATTGAAAGGTGCTGCTGTCATCACAGTTAGAGACAATGGTATCGGAATACCTGAAAACAGCATCAACCAGATATTTAACATGTTCTACCGTGCTACCAATGAGGAGGTGGGTTCTGGTTTCGGGCTATATAACGTAAAAGATGCCCTCGGGAAACTGGGTGGCAAAATAGAAGTAGCATCAAAACATGGAGAAGGAACAACATTTACTGTAACTATACCAAGCAAATAAAAAATGAGTGCACTATTAAACTTTATAGTAGTTGACGATAGCAAGTTGGACTGCTTCATTGCAGAGAAAATAATAAAAAACACAGGCAGGTCTGAAAGTGTAAACACATTTCAGCAAGCCACAGATGCATTGGTATATATCAGAACATTACCACCTACTACAATACCAACTATTGTTTTTGTAGATATTCAAATGCCTGTGATGAATGGCTTTGAGTTTGTGGAAGCATTTGAAGCACTGCCCGAAAATATCAGACAAGGCTATTCTATATACATGCTTTCATCCTCTATCAACGAAAACGATATTGCTAAGGTAAAAGGTTATCAGTCTGTAAGGCAGTTTCTGAACAAACCGCTTACTAACAATGCAATTACAGTAGTGCTGAATCAACACAGTTAATCTATTGAGTAACATATTCGTCTGCTGTGGTCATTGCTGCAGCAGATTTTTTTATAAATAAGGTAGTAATGACACCTGAAAGAAGACAAAGGATAACACATGCGCTGAATCGCCGTCAACCTGATTTAACGGTTGTGATGGAAAATGTTTTTGACCCGCACAATATTGCAGCAGTAATGCGCACCTGCGATTCTGTAGGTATACAGGAACTGTACGTGCTTAATACAATGATAAAGCGCCATGCAAAGTTTGGTAAGAAAAGCTCTGCAAGCGCTGCGAGTTGGTTAACGGTACATCAGTTTGATAACACAGAAGAATGCATGGCTGCTGTGAAGAAGAAATACAAAAATATATTTGCTACCCACTTGGGCGAAAAGGCAGTATCGCTTTATGAACTGGACCTTACTGAACCTGTTGCACTGGTTTTTGGTAATGAACATGCAGGTGTTACAGAAGAATGCCTTACACACTGCAATGGCAATTTCATTATACCACAGGTAGGTATGGTGAAGTCTTTGAATATATCTGTAGCGTGTGCAGTATCGCTATACGAAGCTTACCGCCAGAAAGAACTGAAAGGTATGTATGATGGCACACCTAAACTACCACAGGATGTAAGGGACACACTCTCTATAAAATGGGGGCTTGCAGAAGATGCTGAATAAAATAATCCCGCTCTAACAGAGCGGGATTATTGTTTTATGGAGCTTGTATTATTCAGCAGTTTTTTCAGGGCGCATCTGCGGGAAGAGCAGTACATCCTGTATTGATACTTGCCCTGTCAGCAACATAGCTAGGCGTTCTATACCTATACCAATACCTGCAGTTGGCGGCATGCCATATTCCAATGCTCGTAGGAAGTCGTAGTCTATATACATAGCTTCGTCATCGCCACGTTCCATCAGTGCTACTTGCTCTTCAAAGCGTTCACGCTGGTCTATCGGGTCGTTCAACTCACTATAGGCATTAGCAATTTCTTTACCGTTTATTATCAGTTCAAAACGCTCTACCAAGCCTGCTTTTTCGCGGTGCTTCTTAGTTAGTGGGCTCATCTCGATAGGGTAGTCGATGATGAATGTTGGTTGCACATAGTGTTTCTCGCACTTGCCACCGAATATTTCATCTATCAGCTTGCCTTTACCCATGCTTGGGTCTGTTTCTATCTTCAGTTGTTTACAAACATCGCGTAGTCCTTCTTCATCCATATTGCTGATGTCGAACCCTGTATGCTCTTTGATAGCATCATAGATGCTGATGCGCTTGTACGGAGCTTTAAAGTCTATTTCTACACCATTTACATTGGCTATAGAAGTGCCGTTTGTTGCAATGGCTGTTTTTTCCAGCAGTTGCTCTGTAGTGTCCATCATCCACAGATAGTCTTTGTATGCAACGTAGAATTCCAGAATGGTAAACTCCGGATTGTGTGTACGGTCCATACCCTCGTTGCGGAAGTTGCGGCTGAATTCGTAAACCCAGTCAAAACCACCCACAATAAGGCGCTTCAGGTATAGTTCGTTTGCAATACGCAGGTACAAAGGCATGTCCAGTGCATTGTGGTGCGTAACGAATGGACGTGCCGTAGCACCACCGGGAATACTTTGCAGTACCGGTGTATCTACTTCCAATGCCCCATTCACATTCAGAAAATCGCGGATAGCGTTTTTCATCTTGGTTACTTTGGTGAAAGTATCCTTTACTGTTGGGTTTACTATAAGGTCTGCATAGCGCTGACGATATTTAAACTCCATATCGGTAACAGCATCAAATGCTTCACCGTCTTTCTCTTTAACAACAGGCAGCGGGCGCAGCGACTTTGTAAGCAGGATAAACTCCTGAACGTGTATTGATATTTCGCCTGTTTTTGTAGTAAACACATAACCCTTCACACCAATGATATCGCCAAGATCTAACAGCTTCTTCCAAACTGTAGTATACATGGTTTTATCTTCTCCGGGGCATATATCATCGCCTTTTACATACAACTGAATACGCCCTGTAGCATCCTGAATAACGGCAAAATTTGCCTTACCCATGTCGCGCACACTCATTATGCGGCCTGCAAGCGATACCTGTTTATAAGCGTCCTTGTTCTCTTCTGTGTAGTTTTCCTTTATTTCCTTGGCTGTGTGTGTGATTTCAAATAATGGAGCAGGGAAGGGGTTAATACCCATTTGCTCTAATTCTTTTAGTTTCTCACGTCTTACAACTTCCTGTTCGCTTAATGTAGCTTGCATATATATATTAAATGCTTAATGGATAAAATTAAGTGTGTGCAAAGATACACCCTATTAGTTGATTTTGTAATGAATGTTCAGCTTAGTTGCGTGTCAGTTTCAGCAAGGTTCCATTATCTCCGCAAACCAAAAGTTTGCCATCTGCAAGCAGGTATATACACCGCAGGTCTTCCGTGGTCTGGCTTTCATATTCAGTCCACTTATTACCACCATCTGTTGTACGTATTATGATGCCGTTATCACCCACACACCAACCTTCTGTGTCATTTATGAAATAGATATCTCTCAGTTGATAACTTTTCTTTGTCAATGTATTGCCGTTGCGGATTTTCTCCCAGCTATTGCCACCGTCAGTAGTATGAAAAATGCTGCCACCGCTGCCACACACCCATACATTGTCTTTGTTTTTATAGTCTATTGCAGTGAAATTATCGTTCTTGATATCAAGATATTGCCAATTGCTACCTCCATCTGTGGTTTTAAGTACTATACCATATCCGGCTGCATAACCTGTTTGGTCTGTTATTTCAATATCATTCAGCCCGAATGAGTACGCAGCCTTAGGTTGTAATTGTCTGTTGCTGTCAAGACTATATATCTCGCTATTGCGTTGTGCAATGTCTGATACGGTAAAGCCTGTTTCATTTTGCGGATAACAAACAGCCTTGCATGTAGTCCACAGACCCGGTTGATGAAACTGCCAATTATATCCGCTGTCTTTAGATATCAGCATCTTGCTTTCGTACCCCATTGCATAAATGGTACCGTTTGGGGCAGCGCAAACATCGTACATAGTTTTCCCTACTTCAGAGAAAGTTTTATGTTCCCAATTGCTACCGCCATCATGCGATAACAGCATTTCCGCAGTTTCAAACTGCCTTCCGCCTACTATAATGATGTTGTTGCCTTTTTGCAGTATGCTGTAAAAGTTGGCTGTAGTATTGGTTTCTACCTTGGTGATTTCTTTCCATTGTTGCTGTGCTTTTTTGCAAGATGGCAGGAGTGAAGCCATACAAATGAGAAAAAGGGTAGCTAACGCCATGCTTTTATTTGCGTTATAGACCTTAGTTATGGCTGCAGATAGATGGTATGGTATTTGCATCAGACTACTAAAATAGCAAGAATATGGCTCATAATACGGCAGCCATTGCTTGTATTCGAAATAAACAATTTATATTTTTATAACAAATTCAGTATTATGAATAAAGCACTCATCGTAGCAGGTATTGCATTGATCTCTGCATCAGCTTTAACGTCTTGCAAAAAGACATACAAATGTTCTTGTACTACTACTACAAAGGTCAATGGTAAAACAACCAATGTAAGCACAGTAACACAAGAAAAGAAAACAACACAAACCAAAGCCAAAAACTGGTGTTCAGACTGGACTAATAGTAGTGTATCAGGTACAGATACAACCGCTAGCAGCACAGACTGTACAATCTTATAATGCTATCGCAGTTCCAGCAGCGCCACGTTTTCTATGTGGTGTGTATGCGGGAACATATCTACGGGTTGCAATCTTGTTACCTTATAGGCAGCATCCAGCAATTGGAGGTCTCTTGCCTGTGTAGCGGGATTGCAACTTACATATACAACCTTGGGCGCTTTAATGCGCAATAGTTGCTGTATCAGCTTTTCATGCATGCCGGCACGTGGAGGGTCTGTAATGATTACATCGGGTCTGCCGTGGTTTTCAAAAAACTCATCCGTACATATATCGGCAACATCTCCTGCATAAAACAGGCAATGGTCAAGACCGTTAGCTGCAGCATTCAGTTTGGCATCTTCTATAGCGTCTGCAACAACTTCAATACCTATTACTTTTTTGGCTCCCTTTGAGCAAAATATACCTATACTACCTGTGCCGCAATACAAGTCATACAAGGTTTCATTACCCGTTAGTCCTGCAAAATCTCTTGTGAAACGATACAGGTTCTCTGCCTGATAGGTATTGGTTTGGAAGAATGATTTTGGAGAGATTTTAAACTTAAACTCTTCCAGTGTTTCTTCTATATACCCCTTGCCATGATAAGTATGTACCTCCAGATCATGTATACTGTCATTTACTTTACCATTAATAGTATAGTGCAGGGTAGTGATTTCCGGAATTTCTTTCAACAGATGATCCAATAAGGCTATACGCTTTGGCTTGTCTTCGTGTTGTATGACTAGATTCACCAGTATTTCACCCGTACGTGCTACTCGTAATACCACGTTACGCAGCCAGCCCGTATGCTCTCTGTAATTGTAATACGGAAGATTGTGCAGCTTGCTATAATCCCTTAAAACTTGTAAAAGTTTATTGGTAGGCTCTGTTTGCAGATAACATTGGTTAATCTCTACCACTTTATCGAATAAACCAGGTGCGTGAAAGCCCAAAGCAGGTTCTTGCGGTATTACCGCTTCGCCGGCTGCCGTAATTTCTTCATGGGTACGGTAGCGTAGCATCGAGAAAGTAAACTCCAACTTGTTACGATAGTATTGTTGTTTCGGGCTGCCCGATATTGGTTGCATTTCGGGTAGCTCTATATGTCCTATTCTTGTTAGCTGATCTTGTACCTGCTGTTGTTTATAGGCTATTTGCTGCTCGTATGGCACCATTTGCCATTTACAGCCACCACATACTCCAAAGTGTTCACAAAATGGCTGTATACGGGTAGGGGATGGGGTTATAAGCTTTGTTACTTTGCCCTCGGCCCAGCTTTTTTTGTTTTTGGTAACGCGTACGTCCACCACATCGCCGGGGATGGCGTTTTCAACAAACAACACTTTTCCGTCTTCCAAAGTGGCTATGCTTTTGCCTTCTGCTGCATAAGAGCTTATCTGTATCCCTTTTATTTCAGGTTTCTTCTTTCGTGCCAAAGTTTAATATTGTATGTGGACTGTTAGAAATAAGTTAATAAGCGGCAAATTTACTACCCTTAGTTTAGGAAACGCTGTCTGTAACGTATAAATTTGACAATTGCCAACTTCAGAACGGAGTTGTATGTCTGTAATTGTCTTAAAACAATTATTTTCAACTAATTGATATGAAACGTACTTTATTAGCCTTTTTGTTATTATTTGCTTCTGTAGCTACTTATGCTGGTGATGGTTATCGAATAAAACTGAAGTTTACTGATTACAAAGACTCTTTTGTATACCTGGCACATTACTTTGCCAAACCATTACCAACCATCTACAAAGCAGACTCTGCAAAAGTTGACAAAAATGGTGTTGCCATACTACAGTCTAAAGAAAAAGTGCTTGGTGGTATTTACATAATATTAATGGAAAACAAAAACGGGTACTTTGAGTTTCTGCTCAATAATGGCGATGATATGTCTATAACAGCCACTATGAAATCTACGCCCGTGGTTACCAAATTCGCAAATTCACCTGAAAATGATCGTTTTAATAAATACATGACTTATCTGGTAGACTTCAGTACACGAAACCAGAAATTGGAAGAAGAGTTGAAAACAGCAAAAACTAAAGCTGATACAACTGCAGTATATGCTAAGGGTAAGGCCTTGGGCGAGGAGTTGGAAAATTACAGATTGAACGTAATTAAGCAAAGCCCAGGATCATTGCTGGCTAATATCTTCAAAGCAATGGCTGAACCTAAAGTGCCACAAGGCAACCACTTGCAACCTGATGGCAGTGTAGATAGCAATTTTGCTTACAACTACTTTAAAAATAACTATTGGAAAGATTTTGACTTCAATGATGACAGGCTCATTCATACACCTATTTATGATGGTAAGCTGGATGAGTATTTTAATAAACTGGTATTGCCAGTTCCTGATTCTGTAGAAAAAGAAGCGAATGAATTGCTGAAAAAGACACGTGGCAGAAAAGAACTCTTCAAATATACATTGCACTGGGTAACACAGTGGGCGCAGAATAGCAAAGTAATGGGTATGGATGAAGTGTTTGTATATATGGTTGAGAACTACTACATGAAAGGTGATGCTTACTGGCTGGACGATGAAACGCTGAAAAAATATATAGATAGAGCACAAAAAGTAGCGCCAAACGTAATAGGCAATCTTGCACCTGAATTGAATATGACATCTATTGATGGTAAGCCATCTAAACTGTCATCCGTAAATGCTAAATACACTTTGTTGGTTTTCTGGGCACCTGACTGCGGACACTGTCAGACAGAAATGCCATTGATAGACTCTGCATACAAAGCCGAACTGAAGGGGAAAGGTGTAAAGATATATGCAGTTAAAGTAGGAGATGAAGAACAACAATGGAAGGATTATATTAAAAAACATAATTTAAATGAATGGATGCATGTTCATAATCCAGAACATACATCAAACTACAAAGCAGATTATGATGTGTATGGCACACCTTCTATTTACCTATTAGATGAGCGTAAGATAATACGTGGTAAAAAGCTGGATCATAGCAATATTGGTACCGTTATAGAAATGCTCGAGAAAAAAGAAGCAGCTAAAAAAACTGGTTCTAAATAATTAAGACACACGTATGAGGAGATTTTTCAAGACTTTATTGGTAGCAATATTATCGTTGCATACACTGGCTTCAGTTGCTAAAGATGGATATAAAGTACAATTGAAGTTTACGGATATCAAAGACAGTTCAGTATTTCTGGCACATTATTTCGGTAAGCCGTTACCTACTATTTTTAAAACAGACTCTGCCAAAATAGATAAGAATGGTGTAGCAGTAATGCAGGGTAAAGAGAAGATTCTGGGGGGTATATACATCATTATATTAGGCGACAAAAAGACCTATTTCGATATCTTACTTAACAATGGAGATGATATATCAATAACTGTTACAGTCAAAGAATTACCATTGGGGCTAAAGTTTACAAACTCTCAGGAAAACAGCTACTTTATAGAGTATAGTAAATTTATAGCTGCATTCAACGAAAAACAGCTTGGCTTACAAAAAGAGCTATCAAAAGCCAATAATAAATCAGATTCCGACAAAATCTACAATAAATTAACTGCAGAAGAAAAAACGCTGTTAGACTTTAGAAATAGCTTTAAAACAAAGTACCCGCAGGCAATGCTTACTAAAATATTCAATTCAATGAATATGCCTGTAGTACCTGAGGGACCACATTATCTGCCTGATGGTAAAACTGTAGATAGTACATATGCCTATATGTACTACAAAAACCACTATTGGGATAGTTTTGATTTCAAAGATGACAGGTTAATTAACTCTCCAATTTACGATTCGCGCCTTGAGGAGTATTTTCAAAAACTTGTGGTACCGCATGAAGATAGTGTTATAAAGGAGGGCAATATGCTGTTAGATAAAACAAAAAACAGCCCCGAATTATTTAAGTACACATTATGGTGGCTCACTCATTATTCCGAAGAAAGTAAGGTTATGGGTATGGATGCTGTGTTTGTGTATATGGTTGAGAATTATTATATGAAGGGCCGTGCAACATGGCTTTCAACTGAAGAGCTGGAAAAATATATTTCTCATGCTCGCAAGATTGCACCCAATGTAATTGGTAATGTAGCACCTGAAATAAACCTGCCGGATGGTAACGGTAATATGCAGGCTTTGAGCAAGGTGAATGCTAAATACACTTTACTTTTATTCTGGTCGCCTGATTGCGGACATTGCAAACAGGAGGTGCCTAAGATAGACTCAATGTATAAGGCTTACTTTAAAAAGAAAGGGGTAAGAATATATGCTGTCTCAACTTACGAGGATGAGAAGATATGGAAAGATTACATAAAAGATAATAAACTGGAAGAGTGGACACATGTTTGGGATCCTAAACGTGAGGGTAATTTCAGAGAAAAATATAATGTATATATGACACCTATAACGTATTTGTTAGACGAGAAAAAGATTATTCGGGGAAAAAAGCTTGATTATATTAATATTGCAGGGCTTATTGAAGCATTAGAAAAAAATAATAAGAAGGAAATTAATAAATAACAACATCTAAAAAATCAAGACAACATGCGAAAGCTGTTTTTAACTTGTATTGCAATCTCCACCTTGACCGGAGTGTCAGCCCAAACATTGTTCACGTACGGAAGCAAACCTGTTAGTAAAGAAGAGTTTCTTCGGGTTTATCAAAAGAACAGTATGAATAAAGCACCGGATATGTCTGAACAGGCATTGAAGGATTATTTAAACCTGTATTCGCTCTTCAAAATGAAAGTCAGTGAAGCCCGTTTGGCAAGGTTGGATACTGTTCAGTCAATTCAGTATGAACTGGTAAACTACAGAAAACAACTGGCTAAAAACTATCTTACAGACGAGGCCATGTCTGAAAAACTGATGCAGGAAGCCTATGAAAGAATGAAAAAAGATGTGCATGTAGCACATATTCTTATTTTATCGTCTCAGTTTGCGCAGTCTAAGGATACAGTTGCTGCTTATAAAAAAGCAGATAGCATATACAATGCAATCATGAAAGGCGCAGATTTTGCGAAAATGGCGGAAGCTATGTCTGATGATGCGGATTCTAAAAAAAGAGGTGGTGATCTTGGGTATTTTACAGCTTTACAGACAGTATACCCGTTTGAAAATGCTGCTTACAACACACCGGTAGGTAAGGTGTCAAAACCATTCCGTTCACAGTTCGGCTATCATATAGTTAAGGTATTGGATGTAAGGCCTGCAGTTGGTACTGCTACAGTTGCACAGATAATGGTGACGGTATCAAAATCAAAGGGTGAAGAAGCAATGAATGCGGCAAAACTCAGGGTTGATAGTATTCAGGCCGAACTTAAAAACGGTGTTCCGTTCGATCAGCTGGTAAAGAAATATTCTGACGATAAATTCTCTAAAGACAACAATGGTGTACTACGCACTTTTGGTGTAGGTGAAATGACACCTGAGTTTGAAAAAGCTGCATTTGCACTTAAAAAACCGGGTGATATTTCTGCCCCTGTTACAACAGACTATGGTATTCACATCATAAAGCTGATTGATAAAGTTGGCTTGAAACCATATGACTCTGTAAGGTTGGCTATTAAAAAGAAAGTAGAGAATGATACCCGTTCTGCAACTGCTAAGGAAATGTACATGAACAAAATAAAGCAGCAGAATGGTTTTAAAGAATATGCTGCAAACTTTGATGAATTACTACAGCGGGTAAATAAAATACCTGACACGGGTAGGATGGCTAATTCATTTACCTATGCAGACTTCAAAGATATGGGCAAGCCTCTATTTGCTTTCAATGGCAAGGAGTATATGCAAAATGATATGATGAAGTTTATGGAAAATCTGACGCGTGGTAAGATAATGGGTGCTCGCAACGCAATCTTAAAAGACGTATACAATCTGTATCTGAATAATGTTATTACCGACTTCCAGGAGCAAAAACTGGTTGAAGAAAAACCAGAGTTTAAAGCTTTGATGGAAGAATATACAGACGGTATCATGCTTTTTGAATTAATGGATCGTAATGTATGGAGTAAAGCATCAAAAGATACTACAGGCCTCAAGGAGTTCTATGAAACACGTAAGAACAAATATCAGTGGGAGCCAGGCTTTACCGGTGCTGTATATACTTTCAAAAACGAAGCAGCGCTAAAAGAAGGGCAAAAAATGCTGCAAGCTAAAAAAGCAGTAACTGATGAAGAACTGATGAAGAAACTGAATACAGAACAAACTCCTGATGCAGTTACAGTTACTCACGGACGTTATGAATTTTCTAAATACAAAGATCTACCACATGCGTCTATTGCTAAAGGTAAATTGAGCGAAGCCAAGAAAAATGAAAATGGTTCCTACACGATAGTTAAAGCAGATGAGGTGTATACTACGCCTACTGCTAAAAGCCTGAATGAAGCTAAAGGCTATGTTGTAGCTGAGTATCAGGACTATCTGGAAAAGAAATGGAATGATGAAATGCGTGCGAAATATCCTGTAAAAGTGGATGATGCAGTATTTAAAAGCATGGCTAAGTAATCAATGAAATGTTAAATAGAAATGCCTCCGGAAACGGGGGCATTTTTTATTGGCATAGCCAGTATAGATTGTCTATCTTAGATAAGCATTTAAAGCATGGCATTATGAAGATTTCCTTTCACGGCGCAGCACGCACAGTAACAGGTTCTAAGCACATCATTCACATGAAGCACAACAAGAAGATATTGCTGGATTGTGGTATGTTTCAAGGTATGGGTAAAGACACTGACAAGCTGAATAGCGAATGGGGGTTTGAGCCGAAGGAATTGACATATGTAATCATATCGCACGCACACATTGATCATATTGGCTTGTTGCCCAAGTTGGTGAAGGATGGTTACAAAGGCAAGATATACTGTACTACTGCAACAGCTTCTTTAATGCGTATTATGTTGCTAGATTCTGCCCGTATACAAGAGGCTGATGTAAGGCATGTAAATAAAAGACGTAAAGAGCAGGGAAGAGAGTTGGCAGAGCCTTTATATACAGAAGATGACGCGTTGAATGTATTACCATTACTGCATGAGGTGGACTATAACGAAGTTTTAAAAATAGATGACGACGTAGAGTTGCTGTATACAGACTGTGGACATATTCTAGGTAGTGCTGCCGTAAATCTGAAGCTTCGCGAGGACGGGAAAGAAATGAGACTCACTTTCAGTGGAGATATTGGACGATACAATGACGATATTTTACGCTCTCCTGATGTGTTTCCGCAAGCGAATGTAATAATCATGGAATCTACATATGGTGATAGGTTGCATGATTTGGTAGTGCCGTCAACTGAAAAAGTATTGCAACATATTGTTCATACCTGTCTTGAGAAAAAAGGTAAACTTATCATTCCTGCTTTTAGCCTCGGACGCACACAGGAATTACTTTATCTGCTAAACAGGCTGGAACTGGAACGTCGTCTGCCACCAGTTAAGTATTATGTAGACAGTCCGCTTTCTACAGAGCTAACAGCTGTTATAAAACAACATCCTGAATGTTTCAATAAAAGGGTGAAAGAACTATTAAAGAGCGATGAAGACGTATTCGGCTTCAAGAACCTTCATTTTGTAGAAGATGTGGAGGAGTCTAAGCGCCTGAATGAAAATAATGAACCTTGTGTAATCATCTCAGCATCCGGAATGGCAGAAGCTGGTAGGATAAAGCATCATATTGCACACAATATTGGCGACAAGCGCAATACGATTTTGTTAGTAGGCTACTGCGAACCAAATTCGCTAGGAGGAAAGCTAAAAGAGGGAAGGAAAGAGGTAACTATATTCGGTACACACTATGATGTTGTTGCCGAGGTAGCAAGTATAAACAGCATGAGTGCTCACGGAGATTATGAAGATATGAGCCAATGGCTATCTTGTCAGGACCCGAGAGAAGTAAGTAAGTTCTTCTTGGTACATGGAGAATATGAGGTGCAGCAAAATTTCCGTAGCCGATTGTTACGAAAAGGTTTCAGGGACATTGAAATACCTGCTCAACATCAGGTAATCGGTTTGGGCGACCTTTAGTTATTCATACACATATATCTTTACGCGCTGCAGTTTATCTGCAGCGTTGTAGTATATTTCTCTATCAATTCTTTTTTCAGGGTGGTAGCTGTATGTTCGTATTACGGTGCCGGATAGTATAGATTTTGTCTTTTCACTTTCTTTTATGACGCGATTAAACTTGTCAAATTCGTACTTTACATACGCAGTATCGTAAAGGTCGATATTATTGATATTGTAGTTGATGCGCGTATATCCCTTAGTATTGTAGCTGTACATTGTGGCAGTCAGTTTGATGGTGTCTTCCAGTCTGTCTGCTTTACTTTTCAATAGTTCTTTATCCCAATCGTTGAGGCTGTATATATAGTATGTTTTTTTGCTAAGTAGTTTACCGAGATTGTCATATGCAGATATAATACGGTTGGTGTTCCATGTGTTGAGGATCATACTGCCCGATTCGTTTTTCTTGTGCCATATCAATTCTTCAATAATGTTTCCTGCATCGTTGTAGGTATATGTAGTAACTAAAGTGTCTTCCCACTGTTGCTTGGTAGCATTATATGTTGTAGTACGTAGAGTGGTCAGCCTGTTGCTGGTATAATTGTGCCACAACCAGGTACTGTCTCCATTTTTATAGATAGTAAGACCTATGGATGTGCTTCCGTCTGCACTGTGCGAATAACGTGTCTGTTTGTCTTTATATTCTTTTCCGCTTTGTGTTTCATTCACTAATCGGCCATTGCTATCGAACAATTGCTCTGTGTGGCTTATGGTATCGTAATGTTTATTTAGAGAATAGGTAGAGATTCTTCTGTAAGGCGATTGCGCAGAACATATGTTTATGGCCATCAACAATAATAGCTGTACCAATAACTTCATTTTGCTAATATAGAACATTCTTCCGGTGTGAATAATGGCATTTTATTTGTACTTAAACAGTAATGTGATTTTGTGTTTCTTATCGCTTCCTGGAATATTGTTATCTACAATAACGATTTTTGTGAAATTGCCATCTTTTCTTCGGTGAATGAAGATATCGCCTTGCATGTCATCTTTGTTATGTATTTGTATGATACGTTTTTTATTATCTAAATAATAAGTTGCAGATTTAGATTTAAATGTAGCTGTTGTGTCTGTAAATGACACCTTATCTATATTATATATGTAAACCCGGTTTGTCATGTAGCAATTGTTTTTATACCGAGTATGAGTTATAGATGACAAAGTCATTTGATTTGCTACAATCTGATTATTGTAATCTTCCCATGTTTTACTCACTAATGTATTATTATCATCTCGGTTATATTTAAACCTCCTGTATGCATACACCTTTCCATTAGCTACACTTTCTATGCTCTTAGGCTCTTGTTCATCGTCATCGTATTTATAATTATAAGTAGTAGTTCTTCGCTGGGTCCAGCTTTTATTTTTCTGATGCTCATTTGCAATATTCATCTTATCAATAAGCATGTTCCTATACCATTCTTCAGTATTAAATAAAACAGTGTCTTTTTCAGTATTAGAGCCAAATGCACATAGTTGATTCGCACTTTTCTCTTGGTCATAGTAGTCCATCGTAATAATTCGGTTCAGGCTATCATATTTGTATGTGTATTCTATAATACTGCTATCGGCAAAGTTTGATGTATCAAGTTTTTCACTGTTACCCCATACATCAAATTGATACGCATACCCTGCATATAGTTCTTTTATCAGAAGGGTGTCATTGTATGTGTAGTAGTATTTCCCCTTTTGGAAACTTTTATCAGTAATTACATCATTGAAATAGTCGAAGTATTCAGCAAACACCACTTTGCCTTTTTTATTGTATAGTTCTTTAGAGATTAGTGCAAGATTTAAACTCTTCTCTCCATCATACCTGTACATATATCGCTCTTTAAACTTCTGTGCAAAAGAGTTTAAAGACAAACCGAGTATTAGCAATGAAGCAAAAAGAGATTTCATAGGTATAGTTTAATGTTGATAATCAGATATTATATCACCTATATAACTTAGAGTTTGTATCTGGTGCTTCACGCCTTAATAATAATAAATATACATAGTTCTTAACGCATTCCACTTATCTTTATAATATATTGATATACCCATGAGTAAGAAGAAAAAGAAAGATGGAAAGGGTAGGCTTACCTACAAAGGCGTGCTTGAAATAACCCGCGGAGGCAGAGGCTTTGTGATAGTTGACGGTATGGATAAAGACATCAGCATTCGTCCTGAGAACTTAGGTAATGCCTTGCACGGTGATGAAGTAAGAGTAGAGGTACCTGAGCACGGTCGTAAGTTTGGTGCAAGATTAGAAGGTGTAATTACAGATGTCGTTCGTCGTAAACAGACAGAATATTCAGGCAGTCTGCAGGTAAAACAGCATTTCGCATTTGTAGTAACTGATAGTGAGAAAATGCCTGTAGATATATACATTCCGCTGCATTTGCTGAATGGGGCTAAGGATGGAGACCATGTAATGGCGAAAATTCTGGAATGGACACCAAAGACGAAAAATCCCGTAGGTGAAATAGTAACCGTAATGACCCATGAGGCCGCCAACGATATTGCTATGAAAAGCATATTGGCCGAAAACGGGTTCCCGCTCAATTTCCCTGATGATGTATTGGAAGAAGCTGCCAGATACCCTGAAGGCGTAGATAGTAAAGAGGTGAAGAAGCGCCGCGATATGCGTGACACGCTCACTTTTACAATAGACCCTGTAGATGCCAGAGACTTTGATGATGCCATATCATATAAGCCACTGAAAGGCGGTAATTATGAACTAGGTGTACACATTGCAGATGTGAGCCACTATATTGAGCCTGACAGTGCGCTTGACAAAGAAGCTTATCTGCGCGCTACAAGTGTCTATCTGCCAGATAGGGTACTGCCCATGCTACCCGAAAGGTTGTCTAATGAACTATGTTCGTTGAGGCCCAATGAAGATAAGTATACCTTCTCTGCCATTTTTGAAATCAACAAACAAGGCAAGATAAAAGACTACTGGCTTGGCAGAACAGTAATCCGTTCTGTTAGGCGATATACGTATGAAGAAGTACAGGAAATAATAGAAGGTGCAGAAGGGGATAATAAAGATGTGATAATGTTGCTGAATGAGATGGCGCAAAACCTGCGAGCAGCAAGGTTTAAGAAAGGTGCCATTAATTTCTCATCACAGGAGGTGCGTTTTAAGCTGGATGAAACAGGCAAGCCGATAGGCATTGTGGTGAAGGAAAGTAAAGAAGCACATCAGTTGATAGAAGAGTGTATGCTGCTGGCAAACCGTACAGTAGCCGAATATGTTTCCGACATTGTTGTAAAAGATAAGCCTGTACCATTTCCATATCGTGTACACGACGCACCCGATGAAAGTAAGCTAAGCATTTTTACAACATTTGCAGCAAGGTTTGGTTATAAATTCGATATACACACACCGGAAAGTATTGCGAGCTCGTTCAACGAAATGCTAAAGGTGGTGAATGGTAAGCCTGAACAGCATGTACTGGAAAGCCTTGGCATCCGCACCATGTCTAAGGCGGTTTATACAACAGATAATATAGGCCACTATGGTCTGGGCTTTCAGGACTATTGCCATTTCACATCGCCCATACGCCGATACCCCGATGTATTGGTGCACCGCGTATTGCAAGAGTGCCTTGATAACAAGGTGAAGCCAGCTAAGCATATGGAAGCACAGTGCAGGCATTGTAGCGAGCAGGAACGCCGCGCAATGGAAGCTGAGCGTGCTGCCAACAAATATAAGCAGGTTGAATATATGCAGGATTATGTGGGCGAAGAGTTTGATGCAGTAATTAGTGGTGTATCTTCGTTCGGCTTTTGGGCAGAGACAGTGGCACATAAATGTGAGGGTATGGTTTCACTGGCCGACTTGCGCGATATAGATGATTTTGAATGGCAGGAAGGTGAGTATGCGTTGGTTGGGTTCCATACAGGTTTGCGCTTTGGCATGGGCGATCGTGTTAAAGTGCGTGTTGTAAGTGCCAATCTGGATAAACGCCAGATAGATTTTACACTTTCGGAAGTACCACAGGGAAAACTGAGAATGCCTAAAAACAAAGGAAAAAATATTGCTGCACCAACAAAACCAAAGCAGGGTGGAGGCAAACCAAAACCAAAACGCAAAAGATAGTACATGCATAGTTTTTCAGAATTAGTTGCTCTTTTTGAAACAAGGCTTAATAATACATTACCATTTCCTGAACGTCCTGAAACGCTGTATGAGCCTTGCCGTTATTTTATGGGCATAGGCGGCAAGCGTGTTCGTCCTGTAATATGCCTGATGGCAAACGAACTGTTTGGCGAAATAACTGAAGATGCATACCGTGCGGCAATGGGTGTAGAGTTGTTTCACAACTTTACACTGATACACGATGATATTATGGATAAAGCCCCTTTGCGCAGAGGGCAAACAACCGTGCATACCCGCAACGGACTGACGGCAGGCATACTTTGTGGTGATGTGATGGCCATCTATGCATATGAGCAATTGGCGCATATCAAAACATCACTGCAACAGGTTTTACATTTATTCAATAAGACAAGTATAGAGGTTTGCGAAGGGCAACAGTTGGATATGGATTTTGAAAATCGTGATGATGTAACTATAGAGGAGTACATAGAAATGATAACGCTCAAAACTTCGGTATTGCTGGCATGTAGCCTGAAGATGGGTGCGTTGCTTGGCGGTGCTACGGAAGGCAATGCAGATAAGCTATATGAGTTTGGTAAAAACCTCGGTATAGCATTCCAGTTGCAGGACGACTATTTGGATGCATTTGGTGCGGAAAGTGGCAAAATACCTGGTGGAGATATAATAGCTAACAAGAAAACATACCTGTTGCTGAAGGCAATGGAAAATGCAAATGATTTGCAACTGACAGCCATTAATGCATTGTTACAACGCGATGATGAGAGTAAAGTGCCTGCTATGCTTTCCCTCTTCACCAATACAGGTGCAGATGTTGCCTGTAGGGAAGCTGTAGCGCACTATTCACAGTTGGCATTTAACAGTCTTGAAGAAGCTGCCGTACAAAGCAGCCGCAAAAAACACCTGCACGATTTGGCAACTTATCTGTTGGCAAGGGAGAAATAAAGATTTTACCACCTATAATACTTTATGAAAAACACACTTACTATTATTTTTGTACTCTGCTCATTATGTGTAATGGCTCAAAGGGGGTATTCTACTTCAGATTATGCAAGGTCAGAAATCGGAGTATCTGGTGGAATATTTGTTCCTGATAATGTACCTGTTTTGAGATTGCAGGTTCCTATAAGGGTTGCAGACCATATTCAGGTTGCTCCGTCTTTGTTATATGCATTAGATGGTATTGAGGATATTGGTAAAAGGTTTCTTGTTACAGTTAATCTCAACTTTCCTGTGTCTAAAAGCAGGTCATATTTTTATCCCGGACTTGAAGTTGGATATCTGATGGGTATTGGTCCTGCTATTGGTGGGCATATAGGTTATACATTGGCACTGGGTGACCGCGTCGGTCTCAATATTCAACCCGGATTAATAACGGTAAGTAATACAAAACAAGCAGGTATTTCAGCTACTATAGAAGCCGGTATTCGTATTTCTTTAGACTAACTATAATATGCGGAATGGTTTTTTTCTATTAAATGCCATATTTCAGTTGATTAATCTGCTGTTTGTATCCATTCTGTCTTTTGGAGAACCAATCTATGCCAGAGGTGGTAATGAAATAAACACTGTTGTTGCGGCATTTTGGCAAATTCTGTTTATAGATTTTTTCTTTTTCTTGATCGCTATTTCAGGCATTATTAATACTTACAGGCAAGACAGAGAGGTCAGGTTCTTTTATATTCTTTTTATTCCCGCAATCATTACTGCATACATTCCACAGATAGCAGCTTTCGAGCAAAGAGAAGATATCTATGCTATAATACTCCAGTACAAGCCAATTGCAATTGCAACGGGTTATGCCATTACATACCTGTTGTTACTGGCAGGTATTTTCAAAAAAAGTATCAGCATAAAGAGTACGCAGATAGAATAGTGCCTACTGTACAGAATGTGTATGTTTTCTGCTTACATACAAGCTTATCAGCAGCAAAACTGTGCTAAATGCTAATAGTACAATTAGATGCGGTATTACATTGCTGATATTTCCATTGCGTAGAATGATGTGGTTGATAGCGTCCAACCCCCAGTGTAGTGGCGATATTTTTGCGAGATTCTGCATCACTTCCGGCAATAAATCTACGGGTACCCATATACCGCCCATTGCACTCATTATAACCACAGAAATAGCACCGAATGGTGTAGCCTGTGTAGCCGTTTTAAATACTATGCCAACCAGATATCCGTACGCTGTTGCTGATAGTGCTATGCACAACGCTATAGGTACCAGTGCCATCGGGTGCAAGCCCATATACAGAGCCGACAGTCCTAAATGTGGTAATACCCACAAGCCAATGGCACACATGACTGCAAATTGAGCAGTACATATCAATGTGTAGAAGAAAATCTTTCCGAGTGCTACATAGTTTTGAGCGTGCGGTATCAGTTGTATACGTAGTGCACTACGTTCTTCACGTTCGCGCAGCATATTCCCTGCTATAGGTATAACGATAAAGAACATGCCGAATATAGCCCATGCAGGTACGTTGTGTTGCACCGAACTGATGAACTTACTGATTTGCCCTTTATCATTCAGTGGTTCTTCTTTGATGCCGATACCCTGAAAAATGCGTTTGAATTCGTCACTTTGTGCTGTATCTATTGTTTCTCCCTGTGCCATACCCAGCTTACCAAGACGGCTTACTAATAGGTTGCTGCAACTGTAGGTAATATACTTATCCAGTGCAAAGCTGATAGACATACGGAATGTGGGTTTACTCACCGGGTCGAAGTACATGCGCACATACATACTGTCTCGCATTTCCCTTGCAGGTAGTTTTCCCATTCCTATTTTTTCACTGATGCGGTTGGCTACAGTATTTGCGGCATTGATAACCTCAGCGGTAGCGCCTTGTGGTATCACTATGCCCACACGGTATTTACCTCCCTTCAGCAACGTCAATAATTGTGCTTCAGTCAATGGCTTGCCATCAACACTATCTACTACACGAAAGTTCTTGCTTTGTTTCAGTCCGAATTTTATTTCATCTGCCAACCTGCCATGGTCGTTGTCGGCAAGCAACAAATCAAATCGCAGCTCCTGATAGTCTTTGAAAGGGGCATCCTGCACCATTGCCATTACTATTATCAGTACTGCCGGCATCAAAAACAGCAGCATAAAACCTGCTACGTCTCTGCGTAGCAGTATCCACTCTTTCTGTATGGTTGCAATTATCTTTTTCAAAGTCTCAGTTTATAAATTAGTCTCTTACGCTATGGCCTGTGTAATGCAGGAATACATCCTCCAGCTTTTTACAGTCTGCAGTGTTTTTAATCAACTCTAAAGGGGCACCGCTTACAATAAATTTACCCTCATCTATAATTACTACTTCATCACATATCTGCTCTGCTTCTTCCATCAGGTGAGATGTGTAAACTATGGTTTTCCCTTGTTGGTTATATTCTTTCAGGAAGTCGAGTATCATGGCACGGCTTTGTACGTCTACACCTGCTGTAGGCTCATCTAGTATTATTAGTGATGGCTGATGTAGTAGCGAAGCAATAATGTTAGCCCTGCGCTTCATACCACCGCTATAGCGATTGATGCGTTTACCGGCATGTTTATCCAATCCTAGGCGTACCAGCAAATCGTGTGCACGTTCTTTGGTTTGTTTATCCGATAGTCCGTAAAGGCTGCCTATGTAGCGAAAGTTTTCCCAAGCTGTCAGGTTGCTGAACATGGCTATCTGCTGTGGTACGACACCAATCATTTTACGAAGCGTCAGTGTTTCTGTAACACAGTCTTTGCCAAATATGGTAGCGCTACCACTGTTGGGACTTACCAGTCCGCAAAGGATATTGATTGTGGTGCTTTTACCTGCTCCGTTAGGGCCCAACAAGCCCATTATCTGACCTTCGCGCACATGCACATCCAGTCCGTCTAATGCAGGACTCCAGCCTCCTTTATAAGTTTTGCGCAGGTTTTTTATTTCTATTGCGTGGGTCATACTTTAGTTGTACCCCAATTCTTTTACCAGTTCGTCAGACAGTTTGGGTAATGCATGTCTTGGCAACAGGAACGATGTAAGCTCTGCGATTTCTTTAAAGATAATATGAGAATCAGCTGCTGCACGCAGGTATTCAGCGCCTGTACTGCCACCTGTACCTACACGCTTGCCGATTGTGCGCTGCACCATGTGGATATGCCTGTGCCTCCACATAGACAGACCTTCATCTATCTCCAACAGGCTACTCACAAGTTCGAATGGAAGATGCAGCAAAGGAAAGTCTCTGTAAAGCATTATGAACAATGCACTTCTGTTGGCGGCTATGCTGAAACGCCGATCTGCAGGGTATTCTGCTTCGTTTATGAAGAGCTTATCAAATGTTACAAGGTTTGTTTTTTCAGCATCTTGCAGCGTGCTTTCGTAGGCATTACGGTATTGTTGCCAATAATCTGCAGGTACATGTGGGGCTTTTGCGTATGGCATGCGTTCAAGCCATTTGTTGAGAAGCACAAGTAACGATTCCTGTTCTTCTGCTTCCTTCACACGGTCTATATCTTTCTGATTCAGCTGAGAGAGATAGTAGTTTTGTCCGTGGCGTTGCTGATAGCCAAGTCCAAGTGTAGCTTCTATCATTTTGAACTGGATGCTCTGGAAACCCGATGCTGGGCGCAACAGATCTCTGAAGTCCAGAAAGTCGAGCGGAGTCATGGTTTCCATGATGCTCATTTGCATAACAGCCACTTCCAGTATTTTACAAATACGTTTGATGCGGTGTACACAATTATATATATCGGGAGAAGAGTTTGGAATATTCTCTTTCCTGAATGTATCGCGGATAACATTTAGTTCAAACAGGATTTGTTTGAACCACATTTCGTATGTCTGGTGGATGATGATAAACAGCATTTCATCATCAGCCTTAATGCCTTCTTTGCTGCTTTCAGGCAGTTGGGCATTCAGTATCTTGTCAAGCTGCAGGTATTCGCTGTAGTATACCGGGGCGCGCTCCTTTTTTTCCATAGAGCGGAAAATTACGAAAGCCAACGGGTAAAAAGAAATGACTTATGTCAAAGCGGCATAGATAGCGGAATGTGTTATGTGTGGCTGTTTAAGCAGATTACTTTTTTATTAGTCCAACCTTCAAAAATAATGGTATTTCCAAAGCTTTCGTTTCCTGATTTTCCCAAAACTGAGCAAGCTTCGGAGCTATAGCATCTACTGGGTTTACGCCATGTTTACGTATATAATGTTGAACACTCGACCATGAGTTTAGATAGCCTATCATATGCTCAAAACTCCAGGTAACATTTATTTTAAAATCAGGATGTTCGGGTTGTTCAAAAGGAAAAGGTATGGTTTGGTATTTCTCATCTACCCATTTGCGTTCAGGGTCCCAATAGTCGTGTAGTGTTTTGTAAGTAAAATCATCTACCACAGCATCCAAATCTTCACTGCCACGGAAAGGAGCATATGCCCATGCGGCTATTACGGCTCCATCTTTGGCTACCCGTATAGCTTCTTTGTAAAACGCATCAAAATCAAACCAGTGCAACGCAGTGCCAATTGTTATCAGGTCGAAGCTGTTGTCTGCAAAGTTGGTGTGTTCTGCGCGCTGTACGCTGTAGTGTATGTTTGGCCTCTGTATGGCGTGCGCCACTTGTTGTGCGCTCAGGTCTGTAGCATACACATCTGTGAAGCGTTCCGATAGTCTGCAAGCAACCTGTCCGTTTCCTGTGGCGCAATCCCAAGCTTTGCTATAGCCTTTACAAACACTATACAGATATTCAAACAGCGCATCGGGGTAGTGCGGACGGTAGGCAGCATAGGTGCCTGCCTGTGTGGAAAATATGTCTTTAGCATCCTTCATTACAATAAAGTTATTTTATCTATTTTAGTTACAGATTCTATGACGAGCATTTTTTTACCCGAAGTAAAAGCAGAAGCACTGGAAGCCGCAAAGCTTGCAGGAGATGATAACGCCTTGTGGGATATGTTTATTCAACCCCTGCATGAAGAGTTGTACCGCAGACAGGATTTTAATTTTCTGGATGACCTTTCTGAAGGGCAGCAATTGCTGATATCTTACGATTATGTGCAGATGCAGGTATTGCAGGGTGGTTTTATTCAGCTGATACAAAACGGCTATATAGGCTTGCTACCTACCATGCCGGGATGGCTGGAAGTAGTTGGCTGTCATGAAATGGCAAAAGTGATAGATAATGTGCTGAAAGTATATGTGCTGAACCGTGAAGAGCTGGATAAGCAAACCAGTGTTGAGGAGTTTGCCCGTCTTTACGATGAATTTCAGGAGTTTGTAACGCTTGATGAAGACTTTCATCGTTTGCACCCGCAGGTGTTTACTACATTGCTGCAATACGCCATCCATCACACAGAAGAGTTTCTGAAACTGGTATAGTATTAAGCTTTACCACATTCTTCAAAACCCCGTATCTTTGCACCCGCAATGTCAAAAATCGGTGATATAGAACTGGGCGACTTCCCATTGTTGCTGGCTCCTATGGAGGATGTAAGCGACCCGCCTTTCCGCGCAGTATGCAAAGAGCAGGGGGCAGACCTTATGTACACCGAGTTTATAAGCAGTGAAGGACTCATACGTGATGCTATCAAAAGCCGTCAGAAGCTCGATATCTTCGATTATGAACGCCCGATAGGCATACAGATATTTGGTGGTGATGAAGAAGCACTTGCTATGAGTGCCCGCATTATTGAAGCCACGAATCCCGATTTGCTGGATATCAATTTTGGTTGTCCTGTTAAGAAAGTGGTATGTAAAGGTGCAGGTGCAGGCGTGTTGAAGGATATAGACCTGATGGTGCGCCTTACAGATGCAGTGGTAAAAGCTACAAAACTGCCTGTTACGGTGAAAACACGTCTTGGCTGGGACGACAACAGTAAGAATATTGAAGAAGTAGCTGAACGCCTGCAGGATGTTGGTATAAAAGCGCTGACCATACATGGCCGTACGCGTAAGCAAATGTATAAAGGTGAGGCAGACTGGACACTTATTGCTAAGGTTAAAAACAATCCGCGTATACACATACCAATTTTTGGCAACGGAGATATAGACAGTCCGCAAAAAGCTGTTGAATACAAGAATCGTTATGGGGTAGATGGTGTGATGATAGGCCGTGCAGCGATTGGATACCCATGGATATTCCGCGAAATAAAGCACTATATAAAAACAGGTGGTGAATTATTGGCACCACCAACCATAGAAGAACGCATTGAAGCCTGCCTGAAACACTTGCACGGTGCAATGAAGTGGAAAGGTGAAAAACTGGGTATCTTAGAAATGCGTATGCATTATGCTAACTACCTGAAAGGTCTTCCGCATATCAAAGAATATCGACTACGTCTTGTTACAGCAGACAGCGTTGCAGCCATCGAAGCTATATTTGAAGATCTGCGTACACAGTACCAATACGCTGAGGTGTAGTTTTTCATTATAATATCATCAATATTTTTCGTAGATAATGCATCTTCAAGCTGAAGCCTCAGGTTTGATAGGCTTATCCAATTACCTGAAAATCAGTTAATTGCATGTAGGATTATCCTCTTGTAGTTTATATTAATGTTTTTTGTAGATTTGTGTAGGCTATGAATAACGTAATAGCAAATATAACCGACTACCTGAAAGGGCAACGCCCGTTTTTGGATATGTTCTCTCGTTTGGCAGAGAATGTAACCAATGCTTACGTATCAGAATTATACGATCAGATAGAGCAAACAGGTATTACACCTTCTTTCGATGAACTTATGGATAGAGTTCGTGCTTTGCACGATGACCTTAGCCGCAGAGCCATCTGGATACGCGAAGACTACAAGGAAGACAGAGGTCGTCGTTCTCCTCGTTTCACTAAGGGGTGTAAAAGGATTATCGATAAGTCCACCAACGACTTTTTGTGTACCGTAAAAGTGGTACTAAACAGGCGCAACAACAGCTACGCGCATTTGCACTAATAACAATAACTAAGGTTTTTTATTTTATCTGCCTGCGGTATAGCAACAATGCAACTATACCGAAGATGAAATTGGGTATCCAAACAGCCAATATCGGGTTTAGCCCTGCCTTGGTAGAGAATGTAGTAGTAAACTGCATGGCCATAATGTACAGGGCACTTATTACAATGCCCATTGCCAGGTGCAACCCACTACCACCACGTACTTTACGGCTTGCTATACAAACGCCGATTATGGTAAGAATAAAGCCAGCAAACGGCTGCGCAGTTCTGCGGTATTTTTCTATATAAAAGAAATTCAGGGTTTCCCTTCCGCGTAGTTTTTCACGTGCTATGTATTTATTTAGTTCAGGTGTGGTAAGTGCGTCTTTTACGGCCTCATCTTCCTCAAGATCTCTTGGTTTGAAAGGGAACGACATGATGGTGTCATTCTTAAGAATTAGTTTCTCATTAATACCATCGTTGTAGCGTATCCTAACCTCATACAAATGATACCTATGTTTGATACTATCGTAGTTTACGTGGCCTGCATATACTTTGTAATGCAGGCTTGTAGAATCGATTAGTTCTGCTGTAAAGTGATAGCCTATATTGGCTTTGTAGTCATAAGTCATCATGTATACATACAGATTCTTAGACAGGCGCAGGTGCACGTTTCTGTCCGATGCAAATGCAGCAGTATGTATATACTTATTTTCAAAAGCAAGGCGTTGTTTATTGGCCTGTGGTACTATAAAGTGGTTTGATACCAATGATAGGGTACATAAAAATGCGGCACCAATAATGTATGGACGTAAGAAACGCTGAAACGATACCCCTGAGGCTAATATGGCTATTATCTCAGATTTGTATGCAAGCCTGGATGTAAAGAAAATAGTAGCTATAAAAATAAACAGAGGAAACAGTAGTGCTGATATATGCGGTATGAAGTTCTTGAAGTAATTGAGGATAGCAAGTGTAGGCGCTTTCTTTGCCACGAAGTCTTCCATCTTTTCAGACAGGTCTATAACACAAGCTACTACCGCCAGTATCATAATGGCGAAAAAGAAAGTTGCTACAAACTTCTTAACTATATACCAATCCAGTTTCTTCATCTAGTGCTTTTACAGCCTTTGTTTTAATACAGGTATCATTTCGTTTTTCCAACTGTTGAAATCGCCCTGCAAAATATGTTCGCGTGCCTGTTTTACCAAATGCAGATAAAAAGCAAGGTTATGTATGCTGGCTATCTGCAGTGCCAGTATCTCACACGATACCATCAGGTGACGCAGGTATGCTTTGCTATAGTAGTTGCTGGTAGGGCATTCTATACCGTCATCTATGGGACTGAAATCTGTAGCCCATTTCTTATTCTTAATATTTATTACTCCCTTGCTGGTAAATAACATGCCATTGCGTCCATTGCGGGTAGGCATTACACAGTCAAACATGTCTATACCTAACGATATATTCTCCAATATATTCCATGGTGTGCCTACACCCATCAGATAACGTGGTTTTTCTTCAGGTAGTATGTCACAACACAGTCCGCACATCTCATACATCATCTCTTCGGGTTCGCCCACACTCAGGCCGCCAATAGCATTACCATCACAATCCATATCTGCTATAAATTGGCTGGAAGCATGTCGCAGGTCTTTATACGTGCTACCCTGTACAATCGGGAACAATGTTTGCTCATAACCGTATTTAGGCTCGGTTTCATTCATACGGTTCAAACAACGTGCCAGCCAACGGTGTGTTAGCTCCATCGATTTGCGGGCATATTCATAATCGCTTGGGTAGGGCGGACATTCATCAAATGCCATAATGATATCAGCACCTATAGAGCGCTGTATATCTATAACGTTCTCCGGTGTAAACAAATGCCTTGAACCATCAATATGCGATTGGAAAACAGCTCCCTCTTCTTTCAGCTTCCTGTTATTGGCAAGAGAAAATACCTGATAACCACCGCTATCCGTTAGTATCGGTTTATCCCATCCATTGAATTTATGCAATCCACCTGCCTGTTCCAGCACCTCAATGCCCGGGCGCAGGTACAGATGGTAGGTATTGCCAAGTATTATCTGTGCCTGTACTTCTTCTTTCAGTTGTTGTTGGGTCACAGCCTTTACACTACCCACTGTGCCTACAGGCATAAAAATCGGCGTTTCTATCTTTCCGTGTGCCGTTGTTATGACGCCTGCACGAGCTTTGCTGTTATTATCTCTTGCAGATAATTCAAATTCCATTCTGTTTTTCTTTCTTTGTGGTTGTGTTCGGCGAGGTATTAGTTCCTGTTTTTCTGTTATGTATTACCATTCAGTTGGCTTATACGCTCTTTTTCTTTGTGCAGCTGTTTTCGTTGCCCGATGAATATGACACCTCTATTACTGACCCTCAACCCGTTACCATCATCATCTGTGCAAAAAACGAAGCTGCCAATCTGCGAAACAACCTGCCTGCAATAATGGCGCAAAGATACAGTAATGCCTCGGGTATTAGTATGTATCGGGTAATTGTGGTAAATGATGCATCTGACGATGATACCGCCAATGTGCTGGAAAGGTTCAGATCTTTGCATCCGAATCTGAATATTATACATATATCTCCTCAGGATTTAAGGATATTGCCTGGTAAGAAGTATGCACTCAGCAAAGCATTAACAGCAACTGAAACGGAGTATCTGTTGCTAATAGATGCCGATTGTAAACCTGCATCAGATGCGTGGTTAATGCAAATGGTTGCCCCTCTTCACAAAGGGAAGCAGATTGTGGCAGGTTTTGGTGCGTATACAGCAAGCAATTCTATGCTGAATGCCTTTATCAGATGGGAGACATTGCACACATTTATTCAATATGCTGGGTACACACTTTCAGACAGGCCCTATATGGCTGTAGGCAGAAATCTTGCCTGTACAAAAGCTGCATTGCTAAAAGCACAGCAATCTGCTGCTTGGGCACAATTGCCATCGGGCGATGATGATTTGCTGGTAAATGCGGTAGCAGATGGTCGCAATATGGCTATCGTTGCTACACCTTCTTCCATAACAACAAGCCCGGCAAAAGCTACGTGGGCAGATTGGCTGCTGCAGAAGCAACGCCATGTATCGACAGGTAAGTACTATAAAACAACCACAAAGCTGTTGCTTGGATTGTATGCTTTAACGCACAGCCTTGTATGGCTTAGCTTTCTGATGTTGCTACTTACCTCTATGTGGCAACTAGCATTGGGTGTAATGGCCGTCAGGTTAGTCATTAATATTATAATTCAACAACGTGCCAGCCGTTTAACAGGACAGCAGCATAATATATTCCTTTTCATATTGGCAGATATAGGCTGGATGATATATAACTTTGTGCTTTCGCCATATATACTGCTCAAAAACAAACAAAGGTGGACGTAATACTAAAATACTTCAGCGACTTTACAGACAACCAATTGCAACAATTGGGACAACTGGAGGAGCTATATAAAGATTGGAATGAGAAAATAAATGTGATATCACGCAAGGATATAGACTCTTTATATACAAGGCACGTACTGCATTCTATGGCTATAGCTGCTGTATGTACGTTTGAGGATGGTACACAGGTTGTAGATATTGGTACAGGTGGAGGTTTCCCTGGTATACCTTTGGCTATTATGTTTCCACAGGTTGAGTTTTTGCTGAGCGATAGCATAGGCAAGAAGATAAAAGTAGTGCAAGGCGTAGCAGATGCAATAGGTTTGAAAAATGTAACAGCTGTACATAGCAGGGTAGAGGAGATAAAAGGTCGTACGTTCGATTATGCTGTATCTCGTGCTGTTGCACCATTAGGTGAGTTGTGGAAATGGATAAACCCATTACTTCGCAAAGGTCAACGTAGCGAAGAGTTGCCAAACGGGCTAATATGCCTGAAGGGAGGAGACCTTAAAGAAGAAATAAAAGCATCTGGTTTGAAGCCTACTGCCTGGGACTTGCACGACATATTTCCCGAGCCGATGTTTGAAGATAAGTATGTGATCTATGTAAAGAAATAGAACATGTTACGTAATAATTAAAAATATTTTCCGTTAACTTAGCATATATTATCTACTTCGTAAACACCTCCCTAATATGAAGAAGCTTATACTCCTTACATCAGTATCTGTCTTTATTGGCATCTACGCCATATCATGTAAAAAAGACAATGCTTTACAATCCTCAGAGAAAGAAGTCTATTTGGATTTGTCAGATTCAAACGCTGTGTATTTTCCACAATACAACAACTCATACTACACAGTAAACAAAACTGCAGTGTTGGGCAGAGTTTTGTTTTATGACAGGCATCTGTCTATGAATAATTCGGTATCATGCGCTACATGTCACAAACAAGCTTACGGATTTGCAGATAACGTAGCATTTAGCAACGGCTTTGAAAATGTAAAAACAGGACGCAACAGCTCACACATTACAAACATAATAGGAGTAAAATCATTCAATAACATCAGCACGGTATCTGCACTTTTGTTTTGGGATGGCAGACAAACATCGTTGACTGATATGGTAACCAAACCAATTGGCAACCATGTTGAGATGGGGATATCAGATATTAATACGCTACCACAAAAGCTTGCTGCTTTACCTTATTATCAAGAGTTGTTCAAAAGAGCTTATGGTACAGGAGAGATAACTGTAGAACGTATTGCGGGGGCACTTGGTACATTTTTATCGGCTATAAATTCTGATAGTACAAGATTTGATAAAGCCAAAATATACAGGACTGCTGAATTTACAGCTATAGAAGAAGAAGGATGGCAATTATTCAATTTTAAATATAATTGTGCGTCATGTCATCATCTTACTACAGGTACTTATTTTCAAAATGGATTTGAAGATATCGGCCTTGATGATTCTTGTACAGATAAAGGTCGAGGTGCTATTTCGTTAATGCCTGTAGATAACGGGAAATTCAAAACCCCAAATCTTAAGAATGTAGCTGTTACTGGTCCTTACATGCATGATGGTAGGTTCAAAACCTTGAAAGAGGTGCTTAACCATTATAGTGATGGTATTAAAAATAGCGCCAACCTTAGCGATAAGCTAAAAGATGCCAATGATAATCCTATGAGGATGAAAATATCTGATGTTGAAAAAGATGCGTTAATCGCTTTTTTGAATACACTTACCGATTATAAACTACTTACGGATTCTAAGTTTTCCGATCCTTTTAAACTAAAATAAGACCAATTACACAGAATGAAACTTTTAAAACTATCTGCATTTGCTGCGGCAATGTCTTGTGCCAGTATATCAAATGCTCAAACAGAAACAGTCAAAACTCCCGATAACAAATTGTTTGAGCACCACATTGGTGTTCAGGTTAATGAATTGGTAAAGCAAGTATTCAATTTCAATAACAATTCTTCAACAGTAAAAAATCCATACTTATTAACCTATAATATCAATTTTAAAAAGTCGGGTTGGGGTTTACGCATTGGTGCCGGGTATAACAAACAACAGTTTAATACCGATGATGGTATTACAAAGAGAGCTACGGATGTCAATACATTGAATGCTCGCTTGGGTTTTGAAAAGGCATTCAGGCTTAGCGGTAGGTGGACTGCCGGTATAGGTGCAGATGGCGTTTATGGTAATGATGCTAATAATACATCGTCAACAATAAGAAGTACTGATAGTACGAAGACAGTTTCTAAGTCAACAACCAGCAGTTACGGTGGTGGTGCAATGGGGTGGTTGCGTTATGCAATTAGTAACAATGTAGTAATAGGTACGGAAACCAGTTTCTATTTTACAGAGAGTAAGGAAAAACAGGATGTCACCATAACGCAATACAACCGATTTGGCTCTATTGGGCAGCCTGTTGCTACAACCAATACATCTAAAGTTGATGATAAACAGTCGGAAATGGTTTTCTCGTTGCCTGTTGTCTTATATCTCTATATCAAATTTTAAATAGTTTTAAGTAATAAAAAAGAGTCAGATTATTCCTGACTCTTTTTTATTATGCCATACGCGGCACTATTGAATAGAAACTTTTGTCACTTTACTACCTTGAGACGGAGACTTCAGTGTTACCACATACAAACCATTAGCATAGCATAGCATATTGCATGGTATTTCATTTGTACCTGCATTAACTTTTGCCTGCTGTTCAGCAACAATCCTTCCTGCAATATCGGCAATGCTTATTTGTATTGTTTCGGCATTAAGTGAATTGTATTTAATAAGGAAAGCTCCTTTATTTGGGTTGGGGTAGATATTAATGCCTGCTATTTGCGATGGTATATTTTCTGTGCCCAGGTATTGTATAGCCTTAGCTACCGCTGCAAAAGCATTTACTTTCCCGTGCCCCCATGTATTGTTTCCATTGGCAGTTGCAGGTCCGGTATAGTTATCGTGTAGCGCTGTTGTTTTTAGTATTTCTATTACCTGTGTAGGTGTCAGGTTGGGGTTAGCTTGCAGCATTAACGACACGATACCAGCTACAACTGGTGATGACATAGACGTGCCCGTCAGCATGGCATAATAATATGTTTTGCCATCAGATGGGTTGAGGTATGAAGCAACAAGGTGGTCTGCACTGCTACCTGATGGTTTGTATTCATCATCAAAAGTACTAACACCTGAACCAATCATTAAGCCCGGTGCCGCAATGTCGGGTTTTGTTCTGAAATCTGCAGAAGGCCCTCTGCTAGAATACGGTGCTATCCTGCCTGTAGATAATACATAAGATGAATAGCTGACAGTACCGCCTGCAATATTGCTAAAACTGATTTTAGATGCGAAAGAAGCTACTGCTATAGCAGATCGTGTACTTGCCATGTCGCCAACCGTCATAGTAATATTGCCCCCTGTTGCGTTAGGCACTCCTGCGCTGAAGCTACCGTAATAACCGCTCGTTTTCTGTACATAACCTGTCCACATGTCAATAGTGCCCTCTGTACCTTTCGCAGATACCATTATCTGATTGGTAGATTTATGATAGAACCTTAGCAGCGTTCTTGGCTTGCTATTGAAGGAAGATGATTCAGTAACAACATCTACAAAACAGGTATCGCCGTCAGACCCAATAAGAGAGAAGGAATTGGTCGCGTTGTTAAGGCAAACAAATCCTGTGGTTGCCGTTTCCGTGCTACCGCTATACAGGCTTATTTTGGTGCAAAAGGTTTTGGCTGTATCCCCCCAAATATCTACCCAGGTATTTTTCATGCCATTAGCCAGTAGTAGTTCTGTACGTACTATAGTATCTGAGGTAGTGAATGTTTTTGAAAGATGCACCGGGCTGGAGCCATTGTTACCGGCAGAGCATACAAAAATTTTCCCCTTTCCTGACAGCGCATCGCATGCCTGGCTGAAGAGTGAATTGCCGTCATGCGGACCTACTGTACAGCCCCAGCTTAGATTGGCTACAGCCGGCTTACCTACAGACGATGCATAGGTGTAGATATAGTTCATGCCGTCTATAATATCAGACATACCGGTATTGGTCCATTGAGTAGAATCAGGAGTGATGCCTACAAATACCATATCGCTTTCAAATGCTATCCCTCTGTATTGGCTATTACCTGTGCTGCCATACCCACTACCCGCGGCAATACCTGCTACGTGTGCGCCATGCGAAAACTGTACTAGGTCAGTCCCTTTAGATTGCATATTGGTAGTGTTGCTTATCTCATTACCATAAGAATATCCGGATGGGGCTGTGCCTGCAGCTTTTTGTTCCCATATTTTCTTTATACGCCATACACTGCCACTGGTGTCTTTAGTTGTAGGGTGGTTATAATCGAACCCCGCATCAATGATGCCGACAACCACATTTTTACCGGTATATGGCATTGTAAGGGGAGCGTAGCCGCCATGTACGGAGTCAGTTTTAGTTACTGCACGTGCTGCATCCATATCAGGCGCAACAGGCAAGTCCAATTCTATATAATCAATACCATTTATATGTGTGAAAGGCTCAATTTTCTGCAACGGTACCGATACTGTCCATATCTTGCCCGCTTTTGTACCAATATGTACGCCCAATGTTTCTATTGCTGCTGCATCTACATTTGGGCTAACTTTTATCATACCCGCAACACATACGTTGCCTTGTGCATCTTTGCGATATACATATGATGCAGGTATAGTTTTTGTGTTGTGTAAATCTTTAATAAAAAGCTGGGTAGAGGGCGATAGTTTGGCTCTTTCTGCGTTTGTCTGTGCAATAGCTGTGAATGCAAAAGACAACAATAAGGCAGATAATACGAATGTATGCTTCTTCATACGCTTGTTTGTTGATGTACGAACAGATAGTAGTCTTTATAAAGGTAGCTAATAAAATAATAAAGCCCCTGAAAAGGGGCTCTGTTACATATAGAGGATAAGAGAGAACAAAAGAATAAACCGGGCAGTGGAACATCATCGCAAGAAAACCACTACCCGGTTTTCAAGCCTTACAAATTCACTGCCAATACCACACACATGATGATAGAAACAAACAACAAAATTTTTTGAGAAGTTTCGTTTTTGCGGATGTTGATAGCTTGTTGCATGACTTGTGTTTTTTATTTGTGTTTTGTTTTGAAAGGCTGCCGTGGCAGGTGTTTTGTTTTGTGTTTTTTGCTTTGTTGATACAAATATGGGGGTGCAAAAAGGCCTTCTCCAAAATTTAAACCCCGATTAACGATGCCTTTAAAACTGGTTAACCAAAAATGTGGCAATCGCTTAACCATCTGTTTACAAATATATTGTTAAGTGGGCTTGTAATCCTTTACAGTAAAGGGTTTCAGGTCATTTAATAATATAGGGTAATATGTTTTCGTTCGTGTGATTATATAAAATATTTTCTCATCGTGGAGATGATTGTTATTTTTGCAGCCTGAAAACCGCATAAAACTGATATAATTATAATATGGGTAGGATATTTGAAGTACGTAAGTCTGCCATGTTTGCCCGCTACGATCGTATGGCAAAGCAATTTACCCGCGTTGGTAAGGAAATAGCAATTGCTGTAAAGAAAGGTGGCCCTGATCCGGATACAAACCCGATGCTGCGTCGTGTAATGCAGAATGCGAAGTCTTTTAACATGCCGAAAGACCGTATTGAAGCCGCTATCAAGAATGCACTGGGTAAAGATACCAGCAACTACGACGAGGTGCTGTACGAAGGTTATGCCCCACATGGTGTAGCAATATTGGTTGTTACCGCTACGGATAATACGACACGTACCGTTGCCAATGTTCGTTCTCACTTCAACAAAGGTGGTGGTGCGTTGGGCAACAGTGGTTCTGTAGGTTTCCTGTTCAAGCATTTGGGTGTTTTCAAGCTGAACCCTGAAGGACTGAGCGTTGAAGATATGGAACTGGAGCTGATTGACTATGGTCTTGAAGAGCTGGGTGAGGATAGCGAAGGTAAACTGATAGTACGTTGTGCTTTTGAAGACTTTGGTAACATGCAGAAAGCATTGGAAGAAAAAGGCATTACACCAATATCTTCTGAACTGGAATGGATACCACTGAATACAGTACCTGTAACAGACGAACAAGCACAGGATGTATTTAAGCTGATAGCAAGGGTAGAGGAAGACGATGACGTACAGCAAGTGTTCCACAACATGGGATAGTCACTATTGTGTAATATAGTATTGAAAGGCAACCTCGATGGTTGCCTTTTTATTTATGTGCATTAGCTTTGTATCAAACCATAACCTTATGAAACAGATACTCTATCCACTGATAGTTTTCACTGTACTTTTTACAGCTTGTAAAAAAGAAGCTGCAGTTACTCCTTCACAACCTCCAGTTTATTCAGAACCAGATTTTGCACTAATACCAACTAAAAATGCCAAGTGGTATATACATACACAGGGCAACTATTATGGATATTATGATGATTTATGGTTCTTCAATGTTAGCCCTGGTCTGGGTCAATACGAGATTGATACAGCGGCACATGTTTACACAACCATAGAAGCCCTTGACAGGGATACAAATATGTACGGATACAATTTTCACGTGTATTCATTTAAACAGAGGTTTGTTCATAATATAGATACAACAGGAGTTGCTTTCATGAATAAACATTACGGTGAGCCACACAACTTCTATTTATTTGAGGATACGCTTGCAAAGAAAGTGTACAATGGATACAGTCCATATTTCAAAGAGTTTTATGAATTATTAGATTTTTCTGATAATGCTCCTAAAGAGATACAACCTTGTAAAGCCTGGCCGAGGATGAATATCGTTAAATCAGGAGGATATAACGTTAGTGGCCACAAATTGAAATCTTGGAACATGCAAAATACTTACGATAGTAAATATGAATATTTCTACAAGGCTATTGGTATAGGTTCTATTACAGGCATACTTCCCTTTTATAACGTTGCAGACGATTGGGGGCAGGTACGTTCACTAGATTTTGTGTATAAAGGAGATAGTATACATTTTGATTTCCCGCTGCACTAACTTTGTCCATTATGCCATCCACAAAACAATGCGCTAAGTGCAACTCTTCGTTCGAATGTACAAGCGACGCGACAGGATGTTGGTGCCAACAATACACACTCAGCCAAGAAGCGCTTCAGCATTTGAAGGGTAATTATGCTGATTGTTTGTGTCCACAGTGTTTGGCTACATATGCAGAAGATTATCAGGCCGAAAACCAATAAATCCTGTAAATCCCGGTTCAGGCATTATCTTTACACCAATGAAACCGGCACGTTCACTCCCGATGCTTATTGGCCGCAAGCCTGTAATGGAAGCTATCCAGCAAGGAAAAGCAATAGAAAAAATATTCATGCTTCGTTCTGCTTCGGGCGATGAAATAACGGCTATTAAAAAGCTGGCAAAGGATGCTAATATCCCTGTCAGTCAGGTGCCTGTTGAAAAGCTCAATAATCTTACCAGAGCACAGCATCAGGGTGTGGTTGCATGGGCAAGCCTGCTACACTATGTAGAGCTCCAAGACGCAATATCTATGGTGGTAGATAAAGGCGATGTGCCATTATTTATAATGTTGGATGGTGTAACAGACGTGCGAAATGTAGGCGCCATTGCCCGCAGTGCCTATTGCTGCGGTGCGCAAGGGCTTATTCTGCCTACATCTTCATCAGCCTCATTAACAGAAGAGGCTATTAAAACATCTGCAGGTGCATTGCACAAGATAATGCTATGCCGCATACCGTCTGTACCACAGGCTATTGATGTACTGCGACTGAATGGTATTCAGGTATTAGGTACCGAAATGAGGGGGAGTGTTCCTGTTGCTGAGTCCGACCTTACAATTCCTTCCTGCATCGTTATGGGCGCAGAAGATACGGGCATCAGTAAAGATGTACTAAGACGTGCCGATAAACTGATACGCATACCTATGGCCGTACAGTTCGATTCATTGAATGTTTCTGTAGCCGCAGGTATGATATTGTACGAGGCTATCAGGCAGCGCACAGCCGGTTAATACACAAAGCTGTTATTATCGGGTGGAAATCTTGTTAAGGCTTTCTGCGATAAATTTTCCTACATTTGCAACAACATTGGTTTCCGCTCAACAACGGAATTAAAAGGGAATCAGGTGAAAATCCTGAACATTACCCGATGCTGTAAGCTTCATTTTACAGCTTTTTGCACAGCCAACGCCACTGTCACGCCACCGCGTGATGGGAAGGCCGCAAAAAGTGAAGCGAGTCAGAAGACCTGCCTTTGGACATTTTTTATTTACGCTGCTTTCGGGAATAAAAGCACAGGTAAAATCAGGGCATGGATCCGGAACCATCGCTGTATTCTTATCTGCCAATTTCTCTCAAGCCGCATTAAACAAATTGTATTAATCAATTTAATTATGCGCAGATTTACACTGTTCATCTCGGCAATGGTTGCTGCTATGGCAGCTAATGCCCAAACTGTGGCCGATTTTGAAGGCCTTACTTTGCCAAAGACAGACACGTTTTATGTCAACTACTCAAATTCAGGAAACGATGTTGGGTTCGACAATGGTTTAGCCCACTTCCCTTGTGTATACAATAGTGCATGGGGCGGTTTTTGGAGTAGTGGTTTTGCATATACCAATATGACGGATAGCGTAAAAAGTGGCTATACCAACTCCTATTCTGCAAAAACAGCCAAAGGCTACAATGGCTCTAATCAATACATTGTAGCAAACGGTTCAGACAACTATATAAAACTGATTAATGCAGGTAAAGGTGGCTTTGCTGCAGGGTTTTATATTACTAATGCTACATACGCTTACAACAGTATGCGCGATGGTGATGCCTTTGCCAAGAAGTTTGGCGGTACTACAGGGAATGATCAGGACTGGTTCAAAATGGTTATCTATGGTTATCATAACGGTGTTAAAAAGCAGGATAGCATTGAGGTGTATCTGGCAGACTTCCGTTTTGCAGATAACTCAAAAGACTATATCCTTAAAACATGGAAATGGGTAAACCTGATGCCACTTGGTAAGGTGGATAGCCTCAGTTTAATGCTTAGTTCCAGCGACGTAGGACAGTTTGGTATGAATACGCCCGCATACTACTGTATAGACAATTTTATAACACAGGAAAACTTATTCCCGTTTGCGCCACAGGCTACAGTTTCAGGCAGTACTGCCATCAACAAAAACGACCCTGCAATCAAAGGTTGGGCTACACATTGCGAGCTGAACCGCGGGTGGTTGGATATTGCAGATAAATCTTTAGGCAAACCAACATTGGGTGCAGATACCAACGCAATCGGCATGCCTGATAACTTCCTGGTAAGTCTTGGCGACAGTGGTACGGCTGTGCTCACGTTCAATAACATAATCTATAACGGTAGCGGGCCTGATTTTGTAGTGTTTGAAAATGGGTTCGCAAATCCTAATAATCCTGAAGAAGCCTTTCTGGAATATGCGTTTGTAGAGGTAAGTTCTGATGGTGTAAACTACACACGTTTCCCTGCTACAAGCTTTGCAGATACGTTGCAAACACCGGCATCAGGTGTGTATGAAAATGCACGTCAGGTAGATAATCTGGCAGGTAAATACATCGGTGGCTTCGGTACTCCGTTCGATTTGCAAGAGCTGGCAGGCACACCTGGCCTCGACATCAATAATATCACGCATATCCGATTGGTGGATGTTGTCGGTTCAATAGGCGTTCATGGTCAGTCAGACAAAAACGGACGTAAAATCAACGACCCGTACCCTACCAATGTAGTAAGCGGTGGTTTTGATCTGGAAGCCGTGGGTGCTATGTACCTGAAATGGGCAAGCTATGTGAGTACAACAGTTGCAGCAAGCAACAGCATGAGTATATTCCCTAACCCATCTGCAACAGATATAAATATTGCCTTCAATAAAGCACCACAGGGCGAGCTTTATGCTACTGTAACAGATATGAAGGGTAGTGTGGTAATGTATGGTGCTGTGGTGAACAACAAACTTTCTGTAGCATCTTTAACTACAGGGGTTTATTACCTTGTGGTAACAGATACCAATGGTAACAAATGGGTAGAACGTATTTCCAAAATATAATATCGGGTATACTGGTAGTATCGCTACTGTCGGCTTGTGTAAAAGACAAGCCGACAGAGCCTGATACCAATCCTCCTGCTGCTACAGGACCTTCGGGCAATGTATATACAGTGTGCGAGGGTAGCCTTGGCAATGGTAACAGTACATTGTACTTGTATAACTATAAGACGTCTACAGACCATGGCAATATATACGAGGCAGTCAATACAGGTTCAAAGCTTGGGGACGTTTTTCAGAGTATCCGTAGGATAGGCGGCAAGTGGTTTCTGTGTATCAATAATTCTGATAAAGTGCTGGTGCTTGATTCTACAAGAAAACAAATTGGTGTCATCAATATTCCTAAGCCCAGATACATCTTACCTGTCAGCGATACAAAAGCTTATGTATCTACGTTATTCAGCAATAAGGTCTATATCATCAATCCGCAAAGCATGTCTGTAAGCGGAATGATAGATATGCCATATCAGAACCCCGAGTTTATGGTAATGAGGAACAACAAAGCATACATCAGCACCTGGGATACAGCTTGTGGTAATATTTATACCATAGATATTGCTACCGACAAAGTACAGGATGCAATTGCCATCAATAACAGAGCGCCGCATGGCCTGGCTGTAGATAAAGATGGTAATCTCTGGGTTGTATCGGGCAATGTATATAAAGGCAAGCCTGCAGCCATTACCCAACTGAATAGTAAGGACGAGGTGATGAAGACCTTTTACTTTTCTGCCAAGTCAGATGTTATAAAGCCTGTATTCAATCTTGCCAAAGATGTACTGTATTTCATACAGGTAGATTACAATGGTGGTACAGATAATAACGGTATATACAGAATGAGCATTAATGATACTCAACTACCTCAAACACCATTCGTTGCTGCACAGAAGTTTCAATACTTTTGGGCATTGGGTGTAGAACCACAGTCGGGCAATATTTATGTAGGAGACCCTAAGGGCTTTATACAAAAAGGTGCTGTAACGGTATATAATACAGCTGGCAATCAGGTAAATAGTTTTGCTGTAGGCGTAGGTCCTAGCAGCTTTTATTTTGAATAAAGATAATACATGAGCAAGCCCCCTTTCACGGTGAACAAAGGAGTAGCAATACTGATTGTATTGCTACTTTCTTTTTCTGTGTCCAAAGGGCAGGTCAGCGATACATTGAAAGACGTTAAAGTTAAGGCTAAGAAAAAGCTACAGATATCAAATGATGAGCGTATCAACACTTATGCTCCCGGGCAAAAAATAACAAGTATCGATAGCATTACGCTCAGGCAATATCAGTTTCAGAGCGTAGCAAATCTGCTCTCTCAACAGTCGCCTGTATTTATCAAAACATATGGTATCAACGGTTTGGCTACACTTAGCTTTCGCGGTGCATCCGCTGCACAGTCGCAAGTATACTGGAATGGGATACCGCTACAAAATGCTGCCATGGGTGTGTCAGATGTTTCCCTGCTGCCAGTTGCTTTGATGAATAAGATAAACCTTGTGTACGGCAGCTCTTCCGCCATGTGGGGCAGTGGCAATGTAGGTGGTGCATTGGTAGTAGAAAATGAAAAGCCATACTTCGATACCGCTAATGTATTTCATCATTCAGTTTATGCTGTGGCAGGCAGTTTTAGTCAGTATCAATTGGGTTTGCGTTCAGGATTCAGCACTGGCAAATGGTATGTGGCTGTTAACGGGTTCGGACAGTCGGCGAAAAATAACTTCAGCTACATAGACGGTGCAACGGAACGCAATATGAGTAACGCCTCGTTGAGCAGCGGCGTAGGTTTATTGCAAGTGGCATATAAAGCAGATAGCAAGAATGTGGTATCTCTGATGGGGTGGTATCAGCAATACTACAGAGAAGTACCTCGTGCATTGTTCGAATCTCTGTCAGTAAAAAATCAGCGCGATGAATCTTTACGTTTATTGGCAGATTGGAACAGAACAGGCAAATCCGTTCACACATCCGTAAAGCTGTCTTATATCAGAGACTACATGCGCTATCAGGATACGCTTGCGTTGCTCAATACAAAAAATGCAAGCAATCAGTTGTATGTAGAGGCAGCTGTGCGTTTTGCCCTTGGCAAGCGCCATCGCATTATGATAATGACACCCATATCTGTACAATGGGTAGATAGTGCAAGCATCAGCAAAACAAATACGCAAAACAGGTATGCACTAGCTGCCAATTACTTATATACAGACCTGAACAGTAAGTTGAGAGTTGCGTTGAACCTGAGAGGAGAGGCAGTTGATAACAATAGTTATTTATTGCCCGGAGGCAATGCAGCATATGATATTACAAACTGGCTGACCCTGAAGGCAAATGCGCAAAAAACATACAGAGTACCAACACTCAATGAGTTGTACTACAATCCCGGTGGTAACAGAAATCTGTTGCCTGAAAGCGGTTGGAGTACAGATGCGGGCTATGCATTCCACTCCAATTCTTCCAATAGAGCAGTGTTGAACCATGAACTGTCGGCTTTCAATCGTGTTATAGATAATTGGATTGTTTGGTTCGGTGGCGCTATCTGGACACCTCACAACATAGCAACAGTGCACAGCCGTGGGGTAGAAACCGATAATAAACTGACTGTAGGCATGGGCAAACTAAACCTGCACCTAGCCGTAAATACATCCTATGTATTATCAACAACAGTTTCATCTTATATATCGGGAGATGGCAGTATAGGCAAGCAAATCCCTTATGCACCCCGTTATAATGGGCAGATAAATATTGGTTTTAATTTCAGACAACTGTATTTCAACTATAACCATACCTACACCGGTTATCGCTTCATTACCGTTGATGAATCGCAATGGTTGATGCCTTATAACATGGGCAATCTGCAGTTCTTATATACAATACCTTTAGGTAGTAATAATCTTCAATGCACAGCACAGTGCAATAATGTTTGGAACAAACGATATCAGGTAGTAAATGGCAGGCCTATGCCCGGGATAAATTGGCTGCTTGGTCTCAGGTTTAGTATTAATTGATTCGGGCTATCACAAACTCATCAAACCTTTGCATAATACGGATATGTTGTAAGGGTATATCTTTTAGTTGGTCATTGCACAATAATAGCAGCTCGCCTTTTTGTGCTGATAGTGTATTTGCATTTGGTATGGTTAATACTTTCATTTGCATCCACTGCAGATAAAGGAATATGTGATGTTTGGGCATGCCTACAGAAACAATGCGCTCTACATTTTTAAGCACGGGATTATTCCTGTTCAGTGTCTTGTGTATTATCGTTGGTTGTGAGTATATATAATACGCATGTCTCGATAATGTAAAGCAGGTAAGCAGAGTAAAACCAATTAGTATTAGTTTGTATTTTACAGATGCCACTACTATATAATGTGCTATAATATATGCTATAAATACAAAACATGGTATCAGGTACCAGTCATGTTGCGTTTTTGAAAAGCTAAGCAGTAGAAATACTGGTATTGTTATACAGAATGATAGTTCAATGAGTTTGCTTGTAGTTGAACTTGTTTTGTAAGTTTTGCTTTTCTTCTTTATTAATGAGCAAATGGTTAGCGTTAACAGTATAAGGTAGAAAACATAGTTCCAAAGATTAAGCCTTATATCCATAGCCACAAATACAAAAAAAGGACTATTACCGGTTTTATCCTGAAAACTATTGTCTGTAATGCGTCTGAAAGTGTCATCAAAAAATAGGGTACTTATTGCATTATTACTTCCATAAAATGATGAGTCGAAGTGATTTCCAAATATCAAAAGGAGAAGTACCCAGCTAAGCACAAAAAACAACAGTATCAGGCTGGCAATTAAGAATTCCCTTGTCTTTACTACTGAAATAAATTTGCGTTTTATTATCAGATATGCGACTATACCGGGTATAAAAATAAAAGCTGCAGTTCCTTTGGTGTAAAAGGCCAAACCTGTAAAAACAGCATATAAGTAAAGTTGTTTGGGGCTCTTTGTTTCTGTGTATTGTAAAAAGCTTGAAATTGATAGAGTAAGAAAAAGTGTCAATGTTATATCATAATCTCCTGTCAGCCCACTGTGCCACCCCAATAAAGTTTTTGATGTTAGTAGTATGAGAGAGGTTATAAATGCTGTTTTAGTGCTTTCATATTGTTGTATTAATCGCATTAAAAAATAAACCAATGCAATGGTTGCTAAGTAAGTGGGTAGTCTTAGTGATAATTCATTAAACCCTAATATATTAGTACTAATTAATATTAACCAGTTTAGAAGCACTGGTTTAGCTATCCAAGTGTCGGGCTTTCCGTTATAGTATAGGTTTATATAGTCATGGTTCAGATGCATTTCATAGCAATTCGAACCTAGGCGAGATTCATCCCATTCGTTCAAATCATATTTCAGTCCCGATGATAATATCAGTAATACGAATAGACACAATGCAATAATAATGGCAATTTTGCCATCGAAGAGCTTATTTAGTCGGTATATGATTTTGTTCAAAATAGGCTATTATAGGTTATTGTATAAAAATATAACCATAAAACTGCTTCAAAAATTGTAAAATATAGTATTTTCACACCCTGTTATAACATAACATTTATGAAAATCAAATCTCTATTGTTTCCGTTAGCTATCGCATCGGTAATTTTCTCGTCATCATGTAGAAGGACTGAAGCAAATTATGTTCAGCCGGTATGTAAATATCCTGTTACTCAATATCAGCACGTTTATGGTGCCGAAACATTTGATAAGCTTTGGGGATTTTATGAATTAGATGCTTGGAAATCTTGTGTTATCAAGTATTCAGGTGCCGCTTTTACAGACCTTTGTACAGCTGAAAAAGGTGGTGTTACAGTTAGGGTTAGAGGAAATTTTATGGATGTTAAAGCATACATGAAGATTACTGATAATGACAGTGTTGAAGTGCCAATTGTAAAAACTAAGTTAGACTCTAACAAATATTCTTTTGATGGTAAATTGGACAACATAGATTATGTACCTTTTTATCAAAACTATCCAGCCAGAATGAAGCCTGTTCTTTATATAAGGATGCCTTTCGATAGTCCTTATAAAGACTACTATTACATGATTGGCAGATTGAAAATTAACCTGATAAGTGTTGAAATAGACCCATCTGGTAAAACCATCTAACATATTTTAATCTAGTTTTAACCACTATTTGGGACTCTCAAATAGTGGTTTTTATTTATATGTATGTGGACTGTTTGACCTGTAATTCATAGTCCAGCCGGAAAAATTTATTAATAAATTCAAAAATGTAACGGTTATACCCAACGTAAACACTGTAGCTACAGTCTATTATGTAGGAAATCTTTAATTCCCGTTACTTGTCTATTGCATTGAGCTATACAATACCCGGACAGACGAACGAGCTGCAAGAACTGATTCAAGGGTGCGCACGCAACGAGCGTGGCGCACAGGAGAAGTTGTACCACTTGTTCTACCCGCGCATGATGGGAGTTGTCAGAAGGTATATAGATCATACAGAGCAAGCTGAAGAAGTATTGAATAATGGCTTCTTAAGGGCGTTCCAGAAGATAGGCCAGTATACGTTTCAAGGTTCTTTTGAAGGTTGGTTGAGGAAGATAGTCTTTCACGCAGTATCTGATTATGTAAAGCAAAACTCGAGATACAATGAGAAGATAATGCTTGTAGAAAAAGACCAGTATGTAGAAAAAGATCATGCGGACAGGATGTACTACAATGAGTTGGTAGAAATGGTACAATCACTCCCTGTTGCTACCAGGTCTGTTTTCAATATGTATGTCATGGAAGGGCTTTCTCACAAAGAAATTGGTAAAGTACTAGGTATCAGTGAGGGGACTTCAAAATGGCATTTGTCTGAAGGCCGACGGATACTGAAGGATAAGATTGAGAAACTGAATTTACATTTAAAAAAATAAATTTTATCCATATGGATAAAAACATGATTAACATAGACGACCTGATAAGGCAGCGCTTAAGTGGCGGTGAAGAAGAGGAGCGTGCAGGTGCTTGGCTTAGGATGCAGGAATTGCTTGATAAAGAGCAACCTGTAAGAGGTGCTGCTTACTTCAGCTGGAAGCGTATCTTTTCATACGCTGCGGGTTTGGTATTATTGGCGGTTGCTGGGGTTGCCGGTTATAAAGCAACGCAATCTCACAATGATGCTGATATTACTGGCGTGAATAGATACGACCGTACAAACAATGCCATGCTATCTGATGCAGTATCTGCCCAAACTACTGCTGGTAACGTAGTTAATACCACATCAAATAATGAGACGGCTGCAGCAAAGCATCAGAACACACGTGATCTAATTAAAGAGAATGCTGTGGCAAAACAAAGTGGTTTTGTAGCGTCTACTGGTAAGGATGCAAGCACTATTGCTATTCAAAAGACAAATACAAACAATGTAATTAATACTCCGGCCCCGGTAAATACTATCAATAGGAATCTTCCAACCAATAATCACGCACCAGAAAAACAAACAGGAATCAATAGCGTAGCTGTTACTAATACTGTGTCTGATATCACAACAAATGCTGCGGAAAATAAAATGCAGACAAATGATAACAAACAGCAAAATGTAGTTGCCAATAACATTGCAGCTGCAACAAACAGCAACAAAAAACAACAATTACCTGTTGAGGTTACCAATCCTAGGTATAGAAAACAAATAAAAACCATCGATTCTGTCGAAGTAATTACTACAAAAGAAAGTAGTAGAAAAGGTTTGCGTAAAATTGATACTATAGCGCAGGGTATGGTTGCTACAGAGAAAATCGTTGATGCTCCTACTGAAGTTGTAGCTGCTGCATCTGCAACAACAAAAGCACCAAGAGATATATTGCCATCTGCTACATTGATGGAACGTAATAATCCTGAGTTGATTTTAGCTGCCGCATCTGCAGATAACAAAGCTGATCACAAGCAATCTAAAAATGCCTACAACCCTCGCCGTTTCGAGGAAATGGTACAGAATATGAAGATTGATTTTGGTAAGGCGAGCTTCCATCCGGGTTTGTTGGCTGGTATCAGTAGTTCAGTAGGTGCATATAACATGATGGGAGTGCAACTTGGTGTTGTTGGTATAATGAACATTAGCGACCATTGGGGTATGTTTGCCGAATTAAAAGGCATCTATCGTTTTGGAAATGGCAAATCGTTGGTTAATAATTATTATACAGTAGATAAAAACAACCCTGCTTATAATAACAACACATACACCTATCGTTGGGATTCAGTAGCCCATTCTTTCAATATATCTTCTTCAACCAGTCTGGAGCTGCCTATTGCAGTAAAATACGCTGCTAACAGATTGAATGCTTTTGCTGGTGTAAACGGATCTTACAATTTTGCTGTAAAAGTTGATGAATACTCACAGAACTATGCAAGAAGTTATGTTACAAATACAGCTAATGTACAACCATTGGTAGAAAAATGGGGAGAGAATAATGTAATCAACTACGATGCGTTCAAAGCTCGTTTCATGTTGGGTTATGTTGTTGGTGCTGGTTACCAAGTTTCTCCAGATATGGGTGTAGATTTAAGAATGACACAACCATTTTTTGAAAGTAATGCCGGTACAAAAAGCTCTGCTATTGTTTCTAAGCAACTTTACAGAGCACCATCGTTCCAGTTGAACTTTACTTACAAGTTCTCTAACAATAAATATAAACCACGCGAAGCGAGTTATTAATCCTTGCTCATAGCTGCGGCCTTAAGTTCTGCAGTTGTATGCTTGCCAAGGTAATTTTCAATACGGTTTTCAATTATATATATTAATGGCGTTAGTAATAACGCCATTAATGCTTTATAGCTGTAGTTAACCAACCCTATTGCCAATACACGCTGGAAGCTCCACCCATTGCCTATTTTGAAAGCAATGAATAATACTATGAAGCTATCTACAAACTGAGAAACAAGGGTAGAGCCGGTAGCCCGCAGCCATACCTTCTTTTCGCCGGTAGCTTTTTTTATTTTATGAAATACCCACACATCTAATATCTGGCTTACCAGAAAGGCAGTAAGGCTACCTACTATTATCCACATACCCTGCCCGAATATGCCATTGAATGCTGCCTGCATATCTGGTATGCCATCCTGTGCATGGCTGGTTATCCAAAACTCTTTATTTGCAGGCACTTTAATTGCCAGATAAAACATCAGAAATGCATAGCATATGAGCCCCACAGCAATGTATGATATCCTTCTTACAGCCTTAGGGCCGAAATACTCGTTTACAATATCCGTCATGATAAACTCAAGCGGCCATAATAGCACACCACATGTCAGGGTATAAGTAAGCCCATCTTCTCCAAGTAAAGAGAAAGGGTGTGGCTCAAAGCCGAGCAGCCTTTCCAGAGAAAATAGCTTGCCTCCGATACACTCTGCAATCAATGCATTGGCTACAAAGAAGGATGCTATTACTATGAATAATTTGGTTGGTTTATTATTAAGTATATCTTTTACCATGTTGTAAAGCTAATAGTTTGTTTGAAATTGATTGAGATATTATGAGATATTGAAATTCGATATTATTTTTATATAAACTAAAACAAGGCTACTATGAAAAAGTTTTTAAAATGGCTGGGTATTGCCGTATCCGCAATAGCCATAATCATCGTTTGCTTGTTAGGTTATGTCAAGTTGTTTTTGCCCGATGTGGGCAAGCCTGCAGACCTGAAAGTAGAAATAACACCTGATAGGGTAGCAAGGGGTGAATATTTGGCCAATTGTGTAACAGTGTGTATGGATTGTCACTCTAAGCGCGATTGGAATACATTTACAGCGCCGCCAACAGCAGGAACATTGGGAGCAGGTGGTGAGGTTTTTGACCAAAAGATGGGTTTTCCCGGTGTGTTTTACTCCAGAAACATTACACCATATAGATTGAAGGACTGGACAGACGGCGAACTCTATAGAACAATAACTACAGGTGTTGATAAGAGTGGACAACCACTGATGCCTGTAATGCCTTATCATAGATACGGCAAGATGGATTCTGAAGATATATATGCCATCATAGCCTATCTGCGCAGCGTGCCAGAAGTGAAAAATGATATTCCGGAATCTAAAGCAGATTTTCCATTCAGCATGATAATGCGACTGATTCCTAAAAAAGCCGAACCTGTAAAAAGACCGGCAGAGTCTGATACAATAGCGTATGGTGAATATCTTGTAAATGCTACAGCTTGTGCCGAGTGTCATACGAAATTTGAAAAAGGGCAATTTGTAGATGGTACAGAGTTTGGTGGTGGAAGAGTTTTTGAAATGCCTGGTGGTTTATTAACAACACCCAACATCAGTCCGGATAACGAAACGGGTATCGGCTTATGGACCAAAGAGGCTTTTGTAAACAGATTTAAAATGTATGCAGACTCAAATTATGTTCCTCAAAAAATAGACTTCTCAAAAGACTTTGCGACTATGATGCCATGGACAATGTATGCAAAAATGAAAGAAAGCGATTTGGCTGCTATTTATACATACTTGATGACTGTAAAGGCTCAAAAAAACCAGGTTGTAAAATGGAAACCCAGAGTTTGATAGGTTTACTGAAATGGTCAATTATCATGATTTTGTAAAACATGTATAATAAGCCGTCATTAAGATTTTTTTAACCTAAACTGGCATAGTTTTTCTATCGTATATAATATCAATAAACTGAAGGCTATGCGTTTGAAAATATTAATGGTTACCAACGGAGAAAGCGAAAGCTGCCCTGATGCAGAGGTGTTGAAAGAGCGTGGCATGCTTGTCTATACCTGCAACGATGCTATTGCAGAGGATATGGTTGCTGAGCTTTCTCCCGATGTTGTATTAGTAAATCCGGATGTGCCAAGTGCCGGTATTACCAAAGCGTACCATAAATTGTTGCGTCATTTTAAGATACCTGTCGTTTATACCTTGGCAGAGGATGAACAATATCTTGTAAACATAAGAAATAAGGCGAACAAACTGGTGAAGCTGGTAACTGATAATATTGTTGATAGTATTCGCAACTCCATAAGTATGCCTGTAGCCAATAAGTACAAGGCAAAAATAGCCTAGTCTTTGTCTACAGAATATCTGCCCGGGCCTATAATAAACATAGATAAAAACACAACTGCAAGCTCTATAGAGTGAGATGCGTCGACTATTGTTTCTCCATCTTTCAGATGCATAGCAGTAGCAACTATCATAGTAAACAACAAAAAGAAAGAAGTGGGCCTGAAGAATAGGCCTAAAAGGAAGAATAATCCGCCAATGCTTTCTGTTATAGCGGCCATAAAACCCCATAGCGTTGGGAGCACTTTTACGCCGATAGCTGCCATAGCACTGCCAAGCTTTTCCCATTTTTCTATACCACCCGATAGTTTTGGGTATCCGTGTAGCATCATCATGGCGCCTATGCCTATACGCAATAGTAAAAGGGCCGTATTATTGTATTTCCCGAGCTTTGTAAATAATGGCATATCTGTATAAAGTATCTCTTGCTAATTTACGTAAACTATAGAAGTCAATAAATTAAAAAAGCTGCTCATTGAGCAGCTTTTTTAATTAAAATAGTATTCAACTTAGAACTTAGGACAAGCAAAGTTGTAAGTAGGTTTAAATTCGCGTTTGTTGATACAGCCGTTAAAGATCAAAGAAACTTCGTAACCACCATTACCTTTAGTAGCCGGTGCCAAGCCAGACATGTTCAAATCGTAAGTAATACCCAATTTCATTTTAGACCATTCCAGACCGATGTATGGAGCCAATGCATCGTTGTAACGATACCAGCCACCCAGATACAGAATAGTATTTTTAGCATACTCAGCATCGTGGCCCGGATTCAGAACGAAACCTACCGCAGCTCCTGCTAATACTTCAGAAGCTGATGCTTGTGATTGGAACATACCGCTAGCGTACAGAACCAGATTTTCATTCAGGTCGAATGAACCGCCCAGATAACCTGTATAGCGTGCATGTATTTTGTGATTGCTGTTCAGGAACGTTTCTACTGGTTGTGTCAGATGGTAGTAAGAGAAACCTGCATACATTGTAGAGTTTTCGCTCATGCGGCCAGAATACATTAAACCAACATTGAAGTCAGGATATGTAAGATCGGCATTACCCAGATTCTCACCTGTTTGGTATGGAGTACCACCTGTTGAGAAGTCAAACTGATCTTCAAAAGCCAGTTGAGAGAAATCGATATTTTTCTGAACCAACACACCTTGCAAACCCAGTGACAAAGTATGTTGCTTTTCGTGACCAAAAGCTTTGTGATAAGCCAAAGACAAACCTACAGATGTATTTTGCAAACCACCTTTACCAGACCTGTCGAAAAGCCCCAACAAACCGATACCAATAGCATCGCCGTTGTTCAGGCGGCCCTTCATGGTAGCCATATCATAAGAGATTGTACCTGTAACGTAAGGATTAGGAGAAACGCTTCCCCATTGTGTACGGTAATTTGCAGCAAGACGCAAATCACAAGATACAAGCCCGGTAAGGGCTGGGTTAAGCGTAAGAGGTGATGCAAAATATTGAGTAAAGTGCGGATCCTGTGCCATAGCTGAAGTCGCCAACATCAATGATGCACCCACTCCTAGTAATATTTTCTTCATCTGGGTATCGTTTATGAATTGTTTAAATGAGTTTCGAAAGACCAAAATAAGTTAAATTATCTTATTATCCAAGACAGTAGGATATATAATTTTAGTTGGGTTATGACTGTTTTTTTATCCCGAACGATAAGTCGCCTGCATCTCCCAGTCCCGGCACGATGTAGCCGCGTGCTGTCAGCTCCTCATCAATAGCTCCTGCCCATATGTATGCTTCGGGTATTTTTCGCTTCAGCAGTTCTATACCTTCGGTGCAGGCTATTGCGCAAACTATGTGTATCTGAGAGGGCCTTCCGGTGTCTAAAAGGCTTTCAATTGCCAAAACCAGCGAAGAGCCGGTGGCTAGCATCGGGTCGGAAATAATTAACGGGCGGTCATTTATATCAGGAGAAGTAATGTATTGTTGTTCAACCTCAAAACTACCATCTCTATGGTGTTTTCTATAACCTGCAATAAATGCATTGTCAGCTTTGTCAAAATAGTTCAATAAGCCTTGATGAAGGGGGATGCCGGCGCGCAAAATAGTTGCAAGAACGGGCTGTTTTTCTAAAATATTACAAATAGACTCACCCATTGGGGTTTGTATAGTTACAACACTATATGGCAGGTGTTTGCTGATTTCATATGCAGCAATTTCACCAATGCGCTCCATGTTTTTGCGAAAACGCATTCTGTCTTGTTGTACGTCTACGTCCCTTATTTCACGCATCCATTCGCTAAAAACAGAATTATACTCACTCAGATTATTGACCATAATATAAATATAGTGCAAAATAATGGGCAATAATATGCGCATTGCCACCATTTGTAGGTCATAATATTGTTAAATCACTGTTTAAAATCTAAGGTTTTAGTTCTCATGCAGTTAAAAGCGAGTTAAACTAGACACACTAAATTTTGACAGATGCTGCAAGCTGCTATTTTTGTACCTTTGCACACCTTTTCAAATTAAAGGTTTCAAGAATAAGTATGGATTTACTTCAATCTCTCGACCGCACAAAGCTGCCACAGCACATTGCCATCATTATGGATGGTAACGGCCGTTGGGCAAAAGAGCATGGGCAGGACAGGGTGTATGGACACCACGAAGGTGTGCTGAGTGTAAGGGATATTGTGAATGGATGTGCAGAAATAGGTGTTGGTTATCTAACATTGTATGCATTTTCTACAGAAAACTGGAACAGGCCCAAGGCTGAGGTAGATGCCTTGATGGAGTTGCTGGTTAATACCATACGTAAAGAAGTAGATGAATTAAAGAAGAATAATGTGCGTATGCATGTTATCGGTGATTTTGACAGCCTGCCGGATGTGTGCAAAAAGGAGTTGAATGAAGCGATGGAAATCACATCTTCAAATACAGGGCTCAATTTGATATTGGCATTAAGTTACAGCTCTCGTTGGGAGTTGGTAAATGCTGCTAAGAAGATGGTAGCAGACGCATTAGCGGGCAAACTTAAAGAAGAAAATGTTACTGAAGATGTATTTAATTCATATTTAAATACAGCAAAATTTCCTGATCCGGAATTGATGATAAGAACAAGCGGAGAATATAGGATTAGTAATTTTTTAATGTATCAATTGTCGTATGCAGAGTTGTACTTCACCCCTGTACATTGGCCTGCATTCCGCAAACAAAATTTATACGAAGCGCTGCTTGATTATCAGAAGAGAGAAAGACGATTCGGCAAAACAAGTGAACAAATCCAAAAGACATCTACCCAGCATGTTTAAATTCTCAACGCGCTTAACACTACTGTTATGCTGTTCGTTACTGTTAGCGAGCTATGGCGCTAACGCACAACTATCCTTATCCGGAGATTCTACTGCTACAGGTGGTGGGCTAGGGTTAAGACGAAATGCAGGTTCTGGTTTATCTGGCAGCTCTGCTGCTTCCGGTTCCGAACAATACAAGCAATATGATATTGCAGGTATTACAGTAAGTGGTACTAAGTATCTGGATGAAGACCTACTGATTGCTGTTACAGGCCTTACAATTGGTGGCAAGATAAAGCCAGTAAATGATGAGAGTATTTCAAAAGCTATCAAAAGCCTGTGGAAGCAAGAATTATTTTCCAATGTAAGTATTAGCATTACGAAAACAATCGGTAACAAAGTTTTCCTTGATATTAAAGTTGAAGAGCGCCCGCGCTTATCTAAGTATAATTTCAAAGGCATCAAAAAAGGTGAAGCGACAGAATTGAAAGATAAAGCTGGGCTTGTGAAGGGCAGGGTTGTTACCGATGCATTGAAAATGGAAGCAATGGTAAGGATTCGCAAGTTCTTTTCTGAAAAAGGATATGGTGATGTAAAGATTAATGCGCGGGAAAGGATCGATACGATTAATGTAAACTCAATAGTACTGACTTTTGACATTGATAAGGGTAACAAGACGCACATTAATCAGGTAAATATTGTTGGCAACGACAATGCAAACGAACTAAGGCTAAAACGTATCCTACGTTCTACAAAAGAAATGGCGCGTATATCTCTATACCCTGCAGATGAAACAAGTGTGTATAGTACAAACAAGCGTTCTTTCTCCAAGTATGTTAAGAATTTTGGTTTCCTATCGGTATCAAAAACTTTGAATGCGCTTGATCCTTATTTCAGGTATAATTTCTTCTCATCATCTAAATTCAACCAGAAAAAATACGAAGATGATAAGCAGTCTTTGGTTGAATATTATAATTCGCTCGGCTTCCGCGATGCCTCTGTAGAGAAGGATACAATCTATACGGTTAATAATGGGAATGTGAATATAGACATCAAAGTAAAAGAAGGGCGCAAATACTACTTTGGTGATATAGAATGGAAGGGTAATACAAAATATACCAGCGACGCGCTTAGTAAAATACTTGGCATCAAAAAAGGGGATGTTTACAATCAGCAATTGTTGGAAACCCGCTTGGGTAAACAGCTAAGTCCTGATGGTGGCGAGGATGTGAGTAGCCTGTACATGGATGATGGCTACCTGTTCTTTAACGTAGATCCTGTAGAAACATCAATAGTTGGTGATACTATTAATTACGAAATGCGAATTACAGAAGGTCCGCAAGCCACTATTCGTAACGTAACAATTACAGGTAACGACCGTACAAACGAGCATGTGATTCGTCGCGAGCTTCGCACATTGCCTGGTAATAAATTCAGCCGTAGCGATTTGATTCGTACACAGCGCGAAATTGCTAATCTTGGTTTCTTTGATCAGGAAAAGATAGGTATTCAACCTAAGCCTAATCAGGAAGATGGTACTGTAGATATTGAGTACAGCCTGGTGGAAAAATCGAGCGACCAGTTGCAATTATCAGCAGGTTTTGGTGGTGGTGTCAGCTTCTATGGCAACATTGGTATCGTGTTCAGTAACTTCTCTATCAGAAATATTTTCAAGCCAAAATTCTGGGATCCGCTGCCGGTAGGTGATGGTCAGCGTTTATCGCTCAACTACCAGTCTAACGGTAAGTTCTATAACTCTGTAAACTTCTCGTTTACTGAGCCGTGGTTGGGAGGTAAAAAACCAACAGCGCTTACTACCAACTTGCTATATAGCCGTTTTGCCAGTGCAGTTGGCGATCCTCCACGTGCCGATTCTCAATACATGCGTGTATGGGGTGGTGGTGTGTCGTTGAGTAAGCGTATCAAGTGGCCGGACGATAACTTCGTATTCACATACGGTATCAACTATCAGAATTTTTGGTTGAAAGACTACCAGCTATTGGCAAACTTTGACAGTGGCTACAGTAATAACTTATACTTTAAGTTGGTGCTATCCAGGTATTCAGTTGATAAACCGCTATACCCAACTAGTGGTTCTAATATCAACTTTACATTCCAGTTTACGCCACCATATAGCTTGTTCACAGGTAAAGATTTTACCAATTCTACTGCGGCGGACAAGTACAAATGGGTTGAATATCACAAATACCGCTTCACTGCCGAATGGTATCAAAAAATTGTGGGTAACATGGTGTTTAAACTGGCAACGAAGTATGGCTACATGGGCTACTACAACTCATCAATCGGGTATTCGCCATTTGAACGTTTCCAGTTAGGTGGTGATGGTCTTTCTGGTAGAAACTTCTTTGTTGGTAAGGATATCATTGCGCATCGCGGTTATAAGAGCCCTTATGAAACTAACGCAATCATATTTAATAAGTATACTGCAGAGGTTCGCTATCCATTCTCGCTGAGCCCTACATCTACTATTTATGGATTAGCGTTTGTTGAGGCAGCAAATGCATGGAATAGTTATAAAGATTATAATCCGTTCAAACTTAATAGATCTGCAGGTTTGGGTGTTCGTATCTTCCTGCCAATGTTTGGTTTGCTTGGTTTAGACTATGGTATAGGTTTCGATCGTTATTCTAAGGCTAATGGAACGACCAAGATGGGGGATATAGCTAACTTTACCTTCATGCTTGGTTTTGAACCGGATTGATTTTGTTAAAACAACATTGTTTAATTCTAAACTCAAAGAATATGAAAAAGATTGTTTTAAGTATTGCAGTTGTGGTATTCTCTGCACTTGCTGCTAATGCACAGCGCTACTGCGTAATAGACTCAAAGTATATACTGGATAAATTGGTAGAGTATAAGGATGCACAAACCCGCCTCGACCAGACTTCTAAAACATGGCAGACGGAGATAGATACGCGGATGCAGGAAGTAGACAAAATGTATAAAGCATATCAGGCCGAGCGTGCAATGCTGTCTGATGACCTGCGTAAAAAGCGTGAAGATGAGATAGTACAAAAAGAAAAAGCAGCTAAAGACTTACAAAAGCAACGTTTTGGTTACGAAGGCGATTTGTTTAAAGAGCGCCAAAAGTTGGTAAAGCCAATACAGGACAAAGTATATAACGCTGTGCAGAAGTATGCACAGTCAAAAGGTTTTGATATTGTCATGGATAAATCGGGCGGTATTACTCTGTTTTATGCAGATCCGAAGCTGGATAAAAGTGACGATGTGTTAAAATTACTTGGAATAAACAAATAATGGCATTTACTTTGCATAGCCTAAATAAATAAAGTACATATATAAAAATGAAAAAAATCGTATTGTTTCTTGCTTGTGGATTGTTGATTGGTAACATCGCTTTTGCACAGGCTACTAAATTTGGCTATATAGACTCTCGCGAACTATTGAAAGCTATGCCCGAAATGACAAAAGCCGAAAATGACATTCAGGCTTATACTAAAACTTTTCAGGATCAGTTGCAATCTATGAGCGCTGAATATGAAAAGAAAGTAAAAGATTTTCAGGCTGGAGAAAAAACGATGACCGATGCTGTTAAAGAAGTAAAGGTTAAAGAAATACAAGACCTGGAAGGTCGTATTCAAAGCACTAACCAAAGTGCACAGGAAAAAGTAGAAAAGAAAAGGCAAGAACTGCTGCAACCAATTCTGGACAAAGCAGATAAAGCTATTAAAGATGTAGCTAAAGAAAAGAACTTTGATTATGTGTTCGATTCAAGCAATGGTTCACTGTTGCATGCAAAAGAATCAGATAACATTCTGCCACTGGTAAAAACTAAACTGGGTATTAAATAACCCTGATAAGTATATTGGATTTAAGCCTTGAGGAAACTCAAGGCTTATTTTTTTTGTACATACCCGTAAATAAAAAGCGGTGTAAAAACACCGCTTTCTTCACTCTGTCAATCTATCAACTTACGCTACCGTAATATCTTTAGTCGTTTTTTCTGTTGCTTCTTTTTTAGGTAGCATCACATTCAGTATGCCGTCGTTGTATTTTGCAGTAATTCCTTCTGCATTGATGTTTTCATTCAGCGTGAAGCTGCGTTTGAATGAACGGAAACGATACTCGTTCCTCAGCCATTTGTCGCCTTCTGCCTTGTTTTCGTCTTTGTGCTCAAAAGAGATTTTCAACACATTGTCTTCTACATTGATCTTAAAGTCTTCTTTCTTCAAACCCGGTGTTACCAGATGCAGTTCATAGCCATTCTCAGTTTCTTTGATGTTTACCGGTGCGGTTGTATTGCTCCAATTGTCATCGTAGAAAAATTTGTTCATGTCTTCGAACATGCCACCAAGTGTGCGAGGAGTCAATCCGTATCCTTTTCTGTAGTTGTACATAACTTATTGTTTTTAGTTTTTTTCAATAATTGATTTGTACATACCTATTCAAAAGCAATACCAATTCATTTTTAGAGACAAAATGACATTTTTAATTTCATTTAAATGACAAAATGCCTGTTTTATCCTGTTGTTTCGTCTGTTTTAGGCAAAAAATGGCTCAGTTTGACTCTTTAGATGGGCTAGATTGAACTATTGGAGCTATTTATAGGTTTGTGAAAGAAATAAAAGGGAAAAATAATTTCCATTTCCCAAACCTTTTTCAGATATTTGTTATGCTTACGATGGGTTAGTAAGTACAGTCCAATCCCGATGTATTCTATACATCGGGATTATTTTTTGCTTAGGACTGTTATCGGGAATGAAGTGGAGGAGAGCTTAGTTGTTTACTTTGCTACGCAGATAATCATCTACATTACTGAAAATAAACTCAGGATATTCATTACTGAATTTCATTTTTGTAAAGCCACCAAGTAATGGCCTTGCTGCAGGTTGTTTCAATTCAGCAGTACTCATTGGTATCATATCATATTCCGCTCCAGGAAAATATTTCAGTACGCGCATAGCCAGTTCCACACGATTCAGGTAGTCTGTACTTGCTATGTGATATATGCCTTGTTTGCCATCGCGCAGCAATACAAACATGGCGCGTGCTATATCCCATGCATTTGCAGGAGATGCATATTGATCGTACGGAAGTTTCAGCGTCAGTTTTTGTTTGTTTATACATTGCTCTATGATGCGAGCTATAAAGTTTTTGCCACGTACTTCATCTCCGTATACGTTGGTAATACGCAGCACAAGTGTGTTGTCAATATCTTTCAGTGATAATTGCTCTGCTTCCAGTTTGTGGCGGGCATATACACTCAGCGGACTAACAGGAGCATCTTCTGCATAAGGACCTTGCTTGCCGTCAAACACATAGTCTGTAGATATGTACACAAAGCGAGCATTGCATTCTTTTGCCAATGCTATCAGGTTGATGGTGCTTTGTACCGTTTGCTGATAGCTCTGGTCAGGGTTCAGCTCACAGTTGTCTACATGTGTCATCGCACCACAGTGTACAATCACATCAGGGTTGAATGCTATTACATCAAAGTTGTTAGCATCTTCCGGTTGCAGTGTGTTGTAGTAAACAGTGCCAGGAGCCTGAAAAGAAAAATAAGAGCCTGCTACTTCCCAGCCTTGCTCTGTAAAGTGCTTCATACAGTTACCTCCAACTAGACCCGAAGCACCGGCAATAAATACTTTCATAAAAATATCAGTAATGGCAGCAAAGCTAATGGTTTCTGCCGTTTAATGAAAAGCGAAAGCCACCCAGTGATGGATGGCTTTCATTAATATATTAGCTTCAATTATACAGATTGCATGATTGCACTTTTGATATCCGGCATTTCCTGCGGATACTCTTTGTTGGCTATTTTGTCGCGCAGCTCGCTGAATGCTTTCAGCGTCAGGTCGATGTCTTCGTCTGTATGTGCGGCAGTAGGTATCAGGCGCAGGATAATCTGACCTTTAGGGATAACCGGATAAACTACCACAGAACAGAAGATGTTATAGTTTTCGCGCATGTCGAAAATCAGCTGTGTAGCGTCAAACAAACCACCGTGCATCAACACAGGTGTAACAGGTGTGTTTGTTGTACCTATATCAAAACCACGCTCACGCAGGCCGTTTTGCAGGCGGTTTACGTTGTGCCACAGTTTTTCTTTCAGTTCAGGCATGCTTTTCAGCATATCCAGACGCTTTTGGTTACCAACAACGATAGCCATTGGCAGCGATTTTGCAAACACCTGAGAACGCATGTTGTAACGCAGGAACTTCAATACTTGTGTATCTGCAGCAATAAAGCCACCGATACTTGCCATAGACTTAGCGAAAGTAGAGAAGTAGATATCTATCTGGTCCATGCAGCCTTGCTCTTCACCAATACCTGCACCTGTTTTACCCATTGTACCGAAGCCATGTGCATCGTCTACAAACAAGCGGAATTCGTATTTGCTTTTCAGCGCAGCGATTTCCTTGATTTTACCTTGGTTACCGCTCATGCCGAACACACCTTCCGTAATAACAAGGATACCACCACCTGTTTGTGCTGCCATTTCAGTAGCACGTTGCAGTTGCTTTTCGCAATCTTCAACGTTATTGTGTTTATATACATAACGATGGCCAGGGTGCATACGCAGACCGTCGATAATACATGCGTGAGATTCAGCATCGTATACTACAACATCTCTGCGAGAGCAAAGACAATCGATAGCAGATACCATACCCTGATAGCCATAGTTGAACAGCATAGCATCAGGTTTGCCAACAAACTCAGCCAGATCTTTTTCCAGTTTCTCGTGGTGGTTAGAGTTACCACTCATCATACGTGCGCCCATCGGGTATGCCAAGCCATATTGTTCAGCAGCATCTTTGTCTGCTTTACGAACTTCAGGATGGTTAGCTAAGCCCAGATAGTTGTTCAGGCTCCAAACAATGCGTTCTTTACCATTAAACAACATACGGTTACCAATTTCACCTTCCAGCTTAGGAAATGCAAAATAACCCGGTGCTTGTTCTGCATAGTCGCCTATAGGACCTAACTTATTCTCAAACTTGGCAAATAAATCCATATATGATATAAATGTGTTTTGTAAATAATCCGCAAAATTAAATAAAATATTACTCTTATTATAAGCTGTTTATCCTCATTTTTGCAGTGTTTAACGCCATTTTATGAAGTATTTGTTCTTGTCTGTAGCTTTTTTACAATGTATTGCCACAGCTTCTGCCAAACAAAACAAGCCTGCAAAGCAGCCAAAGCTGGTAGTTGGCATTGTAATAGACCAGATGCGTTGGGACTACCTGTACAGGTTTCAGAACAGATACAGCGATGGGGGCTTTAAACGGATCATGAATGACGGCTTTAATTGCCAGAATACGATGATAAATTATGTGCCCACGTTTACTGCGCCGGGACACACTTGTGTATACACAGGTAGTGTGCCTGCCATTCATGGTATAGTGGCGAATGATTGGATTGATAATGCAACTGAAAAGGCTGTTTATTGTACAGAAGACAATACGGTACATACAATTGGCAGCGATAGCAAAGCAGGCTTGAACAGCCCTGCAAATTTACTGGCTACAACTGTTGCAGATGAACTGAAACTTGCAACAAACATGCAGGCAAAAGTATTTGGATTGGCTATAAAAGACAGAGGAGCTATACTGCCTGCCGGTCATGCAGCCAATGGTGCTTATTGGTTTGATGATGTGAGCGGCAACTTTATAACTAGTAGCTATTACGGGAAAGAGCTGCCTGAATGGATGACTGGCTTTAATAATAAAAGATGGGCAGATACATTTATCAAACAACAGTGGAATACCATGTACCCAATTGAAAGCTATAAATTGAGTTTGGCAGATGATAACCCCTATGAAGGTAAACTGAAAGGTGAGAAGGCACCCGTATTCCCACATTTGGTAAAACGAGATGCAAAAGGTTATGGGGCTTTGCGATATATACCGGGTGGTAATACCATTGTGCTAAAAGCCGCGAAAGCTTGCATCAATGCTGAGGGTTTGGGCAAAGATGATGTAACGGATATGCTGTGTATCAGTCTTTCTACGCCTGATTATGTTGGCCATATGTTTACACCTAATTCTATAGAAGCTGAAGATATGTACCTGAGGCTTGATGCTGAACTGGCGTCTTTTTTCAAATATCTGGACAGGAAAATCGGCGAAGGGAATTATACTTTATTCATAACCGCCGACCATGGCGCAGCGCACAACACCAATTACTTGAAAAGCATCAATATTCCCGCTGGCAACAAAGCAGAAAGTGCAGCCCTGAAAGAGGTGAACACTTATGTAAAAGAAAGATTAGGTAAGGATAGTCTGGTATTGGATTTGAGTAACTATCAGGTGTATCTGAATGAAAAGCGAATTGCAAGTCTGAAGCAAGACAGAGAAGATGTGAAAGAAGCTGTTGCAGAATGGTTTAAAAAACAAGAAGGAGTAGCTTATGTTGTTGATATGGAGGATATGGACGATGTTGTGATGCCTACAACCATAAAAGAAATGATTGTAAATGGCTATAACAGAAAGCGCAGTGGTTGCATACAAGTAATATTGGAACCTGGTTTTTACAGTGGCTATGGCCCTACAGGTACTACGCATGGTACCTGGAATCCTTACGACGCACATATTCCATTGTTATGGTATGGTGCTGGCATAAAGAAAGGCGAAACACATAGAACTGTTCATATGACAGACATTGCTGCTACGCTGAGTGCGCTGCTACATATACAAATGCCAAATGGTTGTGTGGGAACTGTAATACAGGAAGTGATAGAGTAGTCTAATCTCTTTTAGGAATATACCCTGCACCTGCATAGCGCTTGCTCCAGTAGGGGTCGTCGAGGCTGCTGATCATAATGCCGCTGCTGATGGAAGCATGTACAAAGCGTCCGTTCATCAGGTAAACACCGACATGAGAAATACGCTTGCCATGAACACGGAAGAAAACAAGGTCGCCTTCCATTAGTTCTGTTTTGTCTGTTACAAATTTACAAATGCCGTATTGCTCTATGGATGTACGCAGCAAGTCTATATGAAAAACTTCTTCGTACAGCCTGCGCGCAAATGCAGAACAGTCTATGCCAGATTTATCATTGCCACCCAGACGATAGCGTACCCCATACCATTCATCAACAAAAGAATATAGTAAAAGGCTTTTTACTGCTTCCGGCGCTACACGCATTAGCTGACCATATTTTTCCTGCAATTGGTCTGCCTCTTGTGCCGTAATAGATTTTCTTCTTGTGCCCGGTGTTTCTGTTTTTATAACAGTGGCGCTATTTGGGCTAATGGGTAACTCGCTGAGAAAGTTGGGATTGTTATTGGCTTGTTTCAGCGATTTGGGGTGGAGTAGTTCTTCGCTGCTCACACATCCGGTAGCTACTAAGCATAGTGCTAAAAAGAATACCCGATATGTAGATTGTAAGATTCTCATTTCCCGTGTAGCAGCGCAAATTTAATGTTTGCAGCTTGTAATATCAGGCAGGGTAAAGGATATATATGCTCTTAATGTATAAAAAAAACAGATGCTGAATATTCAGCATCTGTTTTTTTGAGAATGATATAAAAACCTGATTACAGTGCTTTCAGATGAATGTTGTAAACGTAAAGTTTGCCGTTTACCTTTTCTGTAGAGCGTACATCAAGCGTTGTAAAGTCCATATTCTCGATATTCCATTCAGGATTGTAACCCTGAACGCCAAAGTTTTTCATGTATATGCTTAGCCCATCACCCGTCATAGACCATGTAAAGCCTGTATATGTAGGTGTAGTGTCTTCGCCTTCTTTATTTGGAGTGCTGGTAGTGTCATTTCCATTGCCATTACCGTTTGATCCTGAATAGCAGTTTACAGCACCTTCTTCCCAGCGCCCGTTGCCATTGTCAGAAAAAATATAGTAGTTATCTTTTTCGCAGTCTTTGATAGATGTAGGGGTGTTGTTTACTTCTTTACTCACAATTATCCATCTTTTAGCTACAAGCATACCGTAGCGGTCGCCGTGGTCGCCGTTTACATTAGCTCTTTTTTCGCAAGAAGAGAGCGCGATTGCTGCCGTTACAGTTAAGAATAGTAGGTTTTTCATTTAGTGTCTTTTATGTGAAGTAAAAGTATTAATTGTTTTTGTGCTTTGTTATTTCTGTTTTGTTTTTCCAATGTTAATAATCTGTCATAAATGCGTTAAAAACATACGGATAAATAGTAAGCCACGTTATGCATCCCTATAACGGAATACTAAACGTGGCTCTTTCCTCTGCTTCTTAGAAGCTATGTTGTTGTAGCGAGGACAGGGATCGAACCTGTGACCTTCGGGTTATGAGCCCGACGAGCTACCGCTGCTCTACCTCGCGATGAGGGTGCAAAGATAGGAGAAGCAATTGAATTAACAAACTAATTCTGTTTTTATTTCTTCAACACAAGATATTTGATGCACGATAGTACCTTTACACTTTCTATGTCTCAAGAACACAAAGCTGGTTTCGTAAATATATTCGGTGCGCCTAACGCTGGCAAGTCTACATTGCTCAACGCCTTGCTGGGCGAGCAATTGGTTATCACATCTGCAAAGGTGCAAACAACCCGTCATCGTATATTAGGTATACTAACAGAGCCCGATTATCAGATAGTATTTTCAGATACACCGGGCATTATAGAGCCAAAATATAAATTGCATCAGAAGATGATGATGCATGTAAAGAGTGCTTTGGAAGACGCTGATGTAGCTATATTGATGCACGATATCACACTACCGCTCGATGAGTTTTATGAAATTGCAGATTCGTTGAAACTGAAAGTGCCTGCTATCATTATCCTAAACAAAACAGATTTAGTAAAAGACAAAAAGCAAATACAAACCGTTGTAGATGCTGTAAAAATTAAATATCCGAAGAGTGAAGTCTTAACCGTATCTGCACAAAAGAAAAAGGATATAGATAAAATACTGCCTGCTATCCTGAAGGACTTGCCCGAAGCGCCACCGTACTATCCTGAAGACAGTATATCTGACAGGCCAGTACGTTTCTTTGTTAGCGAGCTGATACGCCAGCAGATATATGAATTGTATCATGAGGAGTTGCCTTATCATACTGCGGTAATCATACAATCGTTTGAAGAGAAGCCAACCCTACAGGTGATAAAAGCCGAAATAATTGTAAGCCGCGAAACGCAGAAGATTATCATGATAGGCAAGGGTGGCAGTATGATTAAAGAATTGGGCATCAGATCGAGGAAAGAAATTGAAGCGTTCTTAGACTCTAAAGTCCACTTGGAATTATTCATTAAGGTTCGCCCTAAATGGCGCGACAACGATACTTACCTCAGAGAGTATGGCTACAATTCCTGAGCATGAACCATTTATCCAACCTCTCAATCCTGATTGGTATCAGCCATTTGTTGAAGCGATAAGTATGCTGAGGCTGGATGTTATACATCCTGTAGTATCAGGCAATAAATGGTATAAACTACAACATTATCTGAAGGCTGCACAAAAAGCAAGTGCAGAAGGTATACTTACATTTGGCGGTGCATATTCCAACCATCTTGTTGCAACTGCTGCTGCTGCAAAAGCTTCAGGTTTGAAATTGATTGGTATAGTAAGAGGTTTGCATGCAGCAGACAGCCTGACACCAACACTCAATGAATGTGTTTCATTCGGTATGCAACTTTTCTTTGTTGCCAAAGAGGAGTATGACAGAAAATACGATGCCGACTATCATGCCACACTGAATGAAAAATATAAAGGCTACTACATAGTAGATGAAGGCGGCGCAGGTGAGCTTGGGGTAAAGGGTAGTGAAACGATTACCGACTATATTCCTGAAGGCTATACGCACATTTGCGTATCGTCAGGTACAGGTACCACACTTTGCGGTATAAGAAGAGCGCTTAACGAACACGTAAACGTATCAGGCTATGTGCCAATGAAGGGTGGGGCATACATCCGTAAAGACATAAATAATTATTTGCCTGCACATCTTCACAATAGTTACACATTATTTGATGATTGGCACTTTGGTGGCTTTGGTAAAAAGAATGATGAACTGCTTCAGTTTATAAATGCCTTTTACCAGGCAAATATGATACCGCTCGATATGGTTTACACCGCAAAAATGATGTATGGTGTGCAACAACAACTAGCAGCAGGGTATTTTCCAAAGAACGCCCGCATTTTATGTATACACACAGGTGGTTTACAAGGCAATAGCACCATCAAAGACAAGCTGGTTTATTAATATTATATTGCATCATTAATGCAGTTTCATGGCAGAGATAAACACATCTAAGAAAAGCAACAAGCTTACTTTATATATCATCATTGCATTGTTTGCAGGCATATTGCTGGGCTTTGTGCTCAATACAAATTATGTAGCAGATGAAAATAAAAACATAGTTCAGTTCGAGGCTGCGGCAAAGTCTATACAAACACAGATAAAAGCTGTAACAGATACAAATACAGATGCTTACAAACAGCTGATAGAAAAAAAGACTGCCATATCAAAAGAAAAGACAGTAGCCATAGATGCACGGGACAAAAAACTGGAGCCGTTTTCTTTGCTTGCTGATATATTCATCAGACTGATAAAAATGATAGTAGCACCACTTGTGTTCACCACATTGGTAGTGGGTGTAGCAAGGCTGGGCGATATGAAATCTGTAGGACGTATAGGTGGTAAAACGCTGTTGTGGTTTTTCAGTGCATCCTTTGTAAGCCTGATGCTAGGTATGATGTTGGTCAATTTCTTCAAACCCGGAGAAACCATGCATTTGCCATTGCCTGATATAGGATTAGATACGGGGATCAAGAAAACTGCATTGACACTTAAAGAGTTTCTATACCATGTTTTCCCGTCTTCAGTTATAGAGTCTATGGCGAAGAATGAAATACTACAGATAGTTGTATTCTCATTATTCTTTGGCGTTGCAACAGCAGGCATTGGCGAAAAAGGGGAGATAGTAATTAAGGCGATGGATGCCATAGCCCACGTGATACTTAAAGTAACGGGTTATGTAATGAATTTTGCCCCGTTGGCAGTATTCGGTGCTATGACAGCTATTATTGCCAAGCAGGGTTTAGGCATACTTACTATATATTCCATATTCATAGGCGAGTTTTATTTTGGCTTGTTGGTGTTGTGGTTGGTCTTAATACTCGCAGGGTCATTATTCCTGAAGAAAAGAATTATTACACTCATTCAACGCATCAAAGAACCTATACTACTGGCATTCAGTACCAGTAGTAGTGAGGCTGCATTTCCTAAAACAATGCTGGAGTTGGAGCGCTTCGGTTGTAAGAACAAGATTGTAAGCTTCGTATTGCCATTGGGTTATTCCTTCAATCTGGATGGCTCTATGATGTATATGACTTTTGCATCACTGTTTATAGCACAGTCTTACGGTATACATCTGGATTTTGCAACGCAGATGAGTATGCTGATGGTATTGATGCTGACCAGCAAGGGCATAGCAGGTGTGCCGAGAGCCTCATTGGTTGTTATTGCAGGTACGCTTGCTACATTCAATATCCCGGAAGCAGGACTGGCATTATTACTTGGTATAGATCCGCTGCTTGATATGGGACGCAGTGCAACCAACGTAGTGGGTAATAGTATTGCGACGGCTGTCGTAAGTAAGTGGGAGGGAGATTTAGAAGTTTAATAGGATTTCGTTTAGTAATAATTCCCTATTTTCACGCCTCCAAGACGAAAATATGCACGATTTTATAGAATTATTGAAGGAGTTGATGAATGCTGAAAAACTGGCTGCATTGGTAACAATGTATGGCGGTCTGTATCTTGTGGCGTTCATCATTTTTGCAGAGACAGGTTTGTTTGTTGGTTTCTTCCTGCCGGGAGATTCGTTGCTGTTTGTAACAGGCCTGATGATTGCAAACTCTCAAAGCCCATTCAATAACGATTTTGCAAACCTTGTATATTGGATAACACTTATTACAACTGCTGGTGTTATAGGTAACGCTGTTGGATATTGGTTTGGCAGAAAAACCGGTCCGTTGTTGTTTGAACGTAAAGACACACTACTCTTCAAAAAGAAACACGTAATACAGGCAAAAGAATTTTATGAAAAACGTGGCGGTAGTGCAGTAATCCTTGCACGCTTCTTGCCTATCGTACGCACATTTGCCCCAATAGTTGCAGGTGTTGTAGAGATGGATAGGAAAAAATTCTTCTTCTTTAACGTAGTAGGTTGTATTGCATGGGTTGCCAGCATGACGCTTGCGGGCTATTTCCTTGGCGAAAACGATTGGGTAAAACACAATTTTGAAAAGATAGTTATTGGGCTGATTCTGGTTACCACAGGGCCTGTATTATTCAAGATGTTTTTTGGTAAAAAGAAACAGCCTATATTGGAAGTAGGTAAAGATATCATAGAGGAAACTTTTGATATCGATAACGATACTCCTGATGGCAAATCAAATAAATAATAAGGCTGCATCACTTTTCAGCATCCCCGTCATTGTAGCTGCATTAGGCTACTTTGTAGATATTTACGATTTATTATTATTCCTCATAGTTCGTGTTCCAAGCCTTAAGAGCCTAGGGTTGAGCGAAGAAATGATATCCAATAATGGTATGGAAATCATTAGTCACCAGATGTGGGGGCTTTTGATTGGTGGCATTGTTTGGGGTATGATGGGCGACAAAAAGGGTAGGCTGAGCGTATTGTTCGGTTCTATTCTGCTTTATTCTCTTGCCAATATTGCCAACGGTTTTGTAAATACCATAGAGCAATACAGTATTTGCCGCTTTATTGCAGGCATAGGCCTTGCAGGTGAATTGGGGGCCGGTATTACATTGGTGAGCGAACTGGTACCTAAAGAAAGACGAGGTATTGCAACATCTTTAGTTGCAGGTATAGGACTTTCAGGTGCGGTATTGGCTTATTTCATTTCTCAGCATTTCGACTGGAGGGTTTGTTATTATATAGGTGGTGGTTTAGGTCTTACTTTGTTGTTGCTGCGTGTCAGCGTTTTTGAGTCCGGCATGTTCAAAACCATACAACATGCAGAAGTGAGTAAAGGCAATTTCCTGATGTTCTTTACCAACGGGAAACGATTCAAAAAATATCTGCTCAGTATTCTTATAGGCCTGCCTACATGGTATGTAATAGGTATATTGGTAGGCTTTTCAAAAGAGTTTGGTACACACTTCGGTATAGAGGAAGCCATCAATCCCGCTAAAGCGGTTATGTTGGCTTATGTGGCTATTTCCATTGGCGATATAGCTATCGGCTTTGTAAGCCAGGCATTGCGAAGCCGTAAGAAGGCCTTGTTTATTTTTTATACCATAACGGTTGTAGCTATTATTCTCTATTTCAATCAAAGCAACGGGTCTGCAGGACAAATATATGCGCTTTGTGCTTTGTTGGGCTTTGGCACAGGTTTCTGGGCAATCTTTGTAACCATGGCAGCAGAACACTTTGGTACTAATTTGCGTGCCACAGCAGCTACTACAGTGCCCAATATGGTGCGTGGTGCTTTGCCTTTGATGGTGATGATGTTTAAAAGTATGCAGCCACAGCTTAGTTATGTGACCGCCGCTGCAATAACAGGTGCGGTTGTTATGCTTATCAGTATAGTCGCAGCGTTTCTGACAGAAGAAACATTTGGTAAGGATCTTGACTTTTTAGAGCATTAGTAATAAAAAAGGGAGGCTAAAGCCTCCCTTTTTTATTATGCGGTTACGTCATCGTAAACCTTAATTTCATTATACAGTGTATCTCTTTCTACAGGTAGTTTGCCTACAGATGTTATGAGGTTGCATAAGTCTTCCGTACTCATAGCAGGTGTTTGTTCTTCAGAGCCTGCCATAGAGTAAATCTTGGTAGTATCATCAATTGTACCGTCAAGGTCGTTTACGCCAAATGAAAGGGTAAGCTGTGCCGATTGACGGCCCAACATTGGCCAGTATGCCTTCAGGTTACGGAAGTTATCCATGAACAGCCTTGCTATGGCATACGTGCGCATGTCTTCCACAACCGACACTTCATGTACGTTAGACATATCGTTGTCCATGTTGCGGAACTTCAATGGAATGAAGCAGTTGAAGCCACCTGTTTCGTCCTGCAAAGCGCGGAGTTTACTCATATGGTTAACTCTGTGCTTGTAGCTTTCTATATGGCCATACAACATGGTAGCATTGCTGTGCATACCCAGTTTGTGTGCTGTTCTGTGTATATCCAGCCAGCCTTCGCCATCTACTTTGTCGGGGCATATTTGCTCACGCACTTCGGGGTGGAATATTTCTGCACCACCACCAGGTAGCGATTGCAGGCCTGCATTTTGCAATGCTTTCAGCCCTTCTTCAGTTGTCAGTTTCGCTTTGCGGAACATATAATCCAGCTCTACCGCTGTAAAGCCTTTTATATGTATATCCGGGCGCAATGCTTTTATCTTGGTAATTACTTCGCAAAAGAATTCCAGATTCATTTTTGGGTGTACGCCACCAACTATATGAACTTCTGTTACCGGTTGCCCGTCATATTTGCGAACCATATCCAGCATTTGTTCCATGCTCAGCTCCCAACCATCATCACGATGTTTGTATTGGCGAGAGTAGGAACAGAAATTGCAAGTGAACACGCAAACATTCGTAGGCTCTATATGGAAGTTGCGGTTGAAGTAAACCTTATTGCCATGCAGCTGAGATGTAACATATGCTGCCAGTGCACCAACAAAACCCAGTTCGCCTTTTTCAAAAAGCAAAACGCCCTCCTCGTCGGTCAGGCGTTGCTTATTAATAACTTTATCTGCAATTTGTTGCAAGCCTTTGTCAGCGGGCATTTGCTGAAATATTGCTTGCAGGTTGTTTGTATTCGTCATTATTGTATTACTATTTTTCTACTAACTACACCTTCCATATATTGGCATTGAACTGTATAGATACCTTTGCTCATACCTGTTATATCAACACTTATTGTGCCTGATTGTTGGTCATTACCCATATATTGTTTTACAGGTTGGCCAAGCATGTTTACGATTGTTACGCTTTTAATATAGTCGTGATATGTAATTGTAAATAAACCGTTTGATGGATTTGGCACAATATCAAGACTTTGCTGCATCTCAGTTCCTTCAATACCTGTAGGCCATGTCATCAGATATCCGTTTTTAGGAAGGTTTACAGAACCGCCCGTACTCGAAAACTCTGACTGTATGCGTGTTACCTGACCTTTAGAGAACATGCTCATGCAAACATCATTTACATAGTCCATGTAGTTCATGAACATCTCGCCAGGGCTAGAGCTATTACAGCTTGCTTTAGGAAAGGTAGGGCATGTACTCTGATTAGCATCTTTCTGCACAGGCGTATCATCTACACCATCGTCATCGGTACAAACACCTGAACCCACCGGTGTATTTCCCCAAATATGATTTAGTGTGAAGTAATGGCCCAGTTCATGCACCATTGTACGACCTTTATCGGCGTTGGTTACAAAAGATTGTGTAATGTTTGTTCTTTTACCAAATGCTTTGTAGTCAAGACAAACACCCATAAGGCTGGCGTCTCCCATTGATGCTGCAAGTTTAGGGTTATATGCATAGCCTAATACTTTTCCTGAACTAGCACCAGTTATATTGAATATCCATACATTCAGGTATTTTGAATTATCCCATGGGTCTAAGCCACCTTGAGCTGTTTTTTTAGCAGCCCCGTCACCAACGTCAAATCCAGTGAAGCTTGCCGGCTTAATCACAATTTCTACACCTGTTGTGCCTTTACCGCTAGGGTCTCTGTGTGCAAGGCCAAAAGAAATATTCGGATTACCTTTCAGTGATGCAAATGCTGCAGGGATAGTTTCCGTATTCTGAGCATTATAGTCAACATTCAAAACTGCTATCTGAGATTGTATTCTTGCATATACACCGGCTACACCACCAATTTCATCTAATTGCGCTTGTGTTGCCATAACGTGGAATACCAACGGTATTGTATAAGCACTTTCTGTAGTTTTAGCAGATGCATTAGATTGTTGTTGTAACGCAAACGCTGCCACTTGTTGCTTTAGCTCTGCTTCATATAGCTCATATGCAGCTTTTTTAGCAGGGCTGCTGCTAATAGCAGCTTGTATAAGTTCATCGTGAGCACATTTTTGTGCAGATGCCACATTGCCAATCATCACTATGCCACTAATAGCAGCCAATACCAGGCTTTTTTTCATCAAAAATTTGTTTAAGTATTAAGAGTTCGTTTCCCTGCTGTTTATTTCGTCTCTTATAGTGATAGCTCTTACGTAGTCCTCTTGTTCCAAAACTTGTTGCAATAGGTTGTGTAAGTCTTCCAGGCTCATATTTTTCAAGTCGCTGTCGAAGCTGCTGCTTTTAACGCTGCTTTTCTCAGTCCTTTCGCCGGTGGCCTGTGTTTGTGGTGCTTCCGGATTGTCCAGGTAAAGACCTGCGGCTTCCAGAATGTTTTCGTAGGTATAAATTTTACAGCCAAACCTTACAGCAAGTGCCAACGCATCTGATGTACGAGAGTCTATTTCTACTGCATTATCGTCTGACTGACAAACAAGTTTTGCAAAAAATATGCCCTCTTCCAGTTTGTATATTATTACCTCTGCCAATTCTATGCCGAAAGTTGTCATGAAATTGGCAAATAAATCGTGGGTAAGCGGCCTGCTTGGCTGCATTTTTTCTAATGCAACAGCAATAGCTTGTGCTTCAAAACCACCGATAACTATTGGTAATCTTCTGAGGCCATCGACCTCGCCTAATACAACTGCATAAGAATGAGTCTGAGTAATACTGTGCGACAGGGCAACAATTTCCAGTTCTATTTTTTTCATTCGTTATAATGCCTTTATGCACGGCAAAAAAGGCTTGTGAAATTAGGGATTTTTTACCAAAGTTTTAAAACATATTAAAAAAGAGTTGGTGCGTCGCCATCACCACCATTGCTGTCTTGTACGAGAACTACTTCTTTCAGCTCATTACCTGCAATTTTAGTACCTACGGTCTTCCATCCGGTAACATCTGCTATCTCGTGCAATGCCACTATTTCTTCTGTCAACTCTGCCTTTCTTTTACCCATTCTCATTATTACTATCGGTTCGGCTTTAGTAGTTACCATTTTCAGGAAGTTGCCTTCGCCTTCTTTTATAAAGCTGTATTTATTCTTAAGTGTCTGACTTTCAATTACAAAACGCTTCAGATAATACTGGTCACCTTTTTTATCGAAGTAGATGGCGCTTACTACTTTGTCCTGCGCAAACTTTTCAATTCTTATAACGTCATCTGCATCGAATCTGTTAGTCAATTCAAAGTCTGTAAGTTCGTAAGTTCCGTCCTTATAGAATGTAATAATCCTGTCATTTTCTTCAAAGCTGCCAAGTAATTGTCCGTTACCATCTTTATTCAGCCTTCCGACAGCAGCATCGTACCATATTTTTTGACCGGAAAGGGTAGAGCGACCTTTTTCTTTAAACTTAATGCTCTTAATAGGATACTTGGTTACCTGATTGCCCTGAGAGCTACGGCCTTTTATTTCAAGTTCTTCAAAATAGAAGTCCAGCACTTTATTGCGCGCCTTGCTGCCTGGAGATAATGTGATTTGTATTACTTCGGCTTCGCCATTGGCATTAGAGCTGAAATACATGACTTTACTATTAGGGTTGCCTTTAGTGAGGTCGTATTCCTTATCTCTGGTGATACCTGTTACATTGAAGCGCTTACCGTATGCTATACCTGTTTTGCCATCAATGTATATCATATTGTAGGTAGTGCGTTCATCATTCTTCTGGAATACTGCCAGATGTATAATGTCTTTACCTACAAAGGTTTTGTCTGCTACTTTAGTAATCATCATCTTACCATCCCTTCGGAAAATGATGAGATTGTCGAGGTCCGAACAATCGAAGGCGAATTCATCTTTCTTCAGTCCTGTACCTATGAAGCCTTCTTTAAAGTTTACATACAGTTTGGCATTGGCAATGGCAATGTTCTGAACCTGTATTGTTTCAAACGGACGGATTTCCGTTTTTCTTTCCCTTCCCTTACCATGCTTTTTCAGCAAGCCTTCGTAATAGGCAATAGCATAGTCGTTCAGGTGTTCTATATTATTCTTCACCTCATCTATGCCAGCTTCCACACCCTTGATGTGTTCATCTGCTTTGAATGAGTCGAATTTAGAAATACGTTTGATGCGTATTTCTGTCAGTTTTACAATGTCTTCCTGTGTTATTTCTCTGCGGAATTTCTTCTTGTATGGTTTCAGGCCATTGTCTATTGCGGTCAATACACCTTCCCAGGTTGTTTCTTCTTCAATATCGCGATAGATGCGTTTCTCGATGAAGATTTTTTCGAGAGAAGAGTAGTGCCAGTCATCTTCCAGCTCTCCCAGTTTTATCTCCAGTTCTTTCAGCAATAGCTTTTTGGTATGCTCTGCAGAATGTTTCAGCAGTTCTGTAACCCCTACAAACTGTGGCTTTTCATCAATAATCACACATGCGTTGGGCGATATAGATACCTCGCAATCTGTAAATGCATACAGTGCATCAATTGTTTGGTCTGTAGTAACACCTGGGGCAAGTTGTACCAGTAGTTCTACATCTTTGGCTGTATTATCAGTAACGCTTTTTATTTTGATTTTACCACTGTCGTTTGCCTTCAATATGCTATCTACCAGTTGGGTAGTGGTAGTACCATATGGCACATCTTTGATGGCAAGTGTTTTCTTATCTACCTCTTCTATATGTACCCTCACACGTACTTTACCACCACGCGCACCGTCATTATAGTTGCTCACATCTATCATACCACCTGTTATGAAATCGGGGTACAATTCAAACTTTTTGCCTTTGAGGTATTTGATAGCTGCTTCTATCAGTTCGCAGAAGTTGTGTGGCAATATTTTGGTAGAAAGGCCTACAGCAATACCTTCTGCACCCTGAGATAGCAGCAGCGGGAATTTAAGCGGTAGTGTAACAGGTTCATTTTTTCTGCCATCGTAGCTTAGCTGCCAGTCTGTAGTCTTACCATTAAAAGCAACATCCAGTGCAAACTTTGAAAGGCGGCCTTCTATATAACGTGGTGCCGCTGCGCTATCGCCTGTACGTACGTCGCCCCAGTTACCCTGTGTGTCTATCAGCAGGTCTTTTTGCCCCATGTTGATGACTGCATCGCCAATAGATGCATCACCGTGAGGGTGATACTGCATCGTTTGACCTATCACATTGGCTATCTTATTGTACCTGCCATCGTCCATTTCCTTCATGGCATGCAGTATGCGGCGTTGCACGGGTTTTAGCCCGTCTTCTACTGCCGGTACGGCACGTTCCAATATTACATAGCTGGCATAGTCCAGAAACCAGTTTTGATACATTTCATTTATCAAAACAGTTTGTTGCTCTCCGTGATAATTCAGTTCAGACATTCCTCGCTCTTATATTTATGCGTGCAAAAATATTCGGAAACCATCAAAATAAGCATTGAATTATTTTTTATATAAGACTTAAGTCATGGTTTTTATGCACATTTTGTGCTTATTTTGGTGTAAAATATTTATCCGATGAATTCATTTAAAGCCACAATCGTATCATTAGTGATACTTTCTGCAACAACGGTTTCTGCACAGAAAGTACGTTTGTTAGACGGAAGCCTCGACGCCCTGAAAGGTGTTACAAAAATCAATGTTCAGTTTGACTATAGCAAAATGGGCGTTGGTAAGTTCGAAACAGAGGAAGAGTACATCAACAAGAAAAAAGAAGACTATAACAAGAAAGAATCAGGCAAAGGTGATGACTGGGCACGCGCATGGAAAGCAGACCGCAAGAACAGGTTTGAACCGCAGTTTAAAGAGCTTTTTGCCAAGTACTGCGACATTAACATCGGCGATAACCCGAATGAAAAATATACAATCATATTCAAAACCGTTTATACAGAGCCTGGCTTTAATATCTATGTGACACGCAAAAATGCAGAAATAGATGGGGAAGCATGGATTGTAGAAACTGCTAATCCTTCCAATGTGATTGCAAAGATTTCTGTACAAAATTGCCCCGGTCGCACTTTTGGTGGCAATGATTATGATACCGGTGAACGTATACAAGAAGCCTATGCTACTGCCGGAAAGGGACTGGGTAAGTTTCTAGATAAAGAACTGAAGTAGTAAAAACAAAGCCTCCATTAGGAGGCTTTGTTATAATATTAAGTAGTTGCAGCCAATCTTGTTGCTAACCAACTGTCTTTAATAGGTACCAGCCAGTTTTTCATCAGGTCTGCTTTAGTATTTACCAGGTTGTTGAAGAGTGGGGTATCCATACTTATGTAGCCTTTTTCCATTGCATATGGTATCTGGTTCAGTGGCAGCATTTCTGCTTTGCCTTTCACCAGAAAAGTCAGCATCAGCCTGTCGAACATATTAACCTCGTACTGGCGTTCTATACTTTTTATCACCCTTACAGATGCATCTGTACTACATCCGCTTACATAAACATCGTTCTCATCTGCAATGATTACTATGAACTGCCTGAAAAGCAGCTTTGCCCAGCCCTTAACGGGTGCACCGTGTGCCTGCCATTGGGTGTAGAACTGGTGAAGCTGTTCGTTGATTTCAGTTTCCTCGCGTTCTATAAACGCCCTGTTGCTTTGGTATATCCAAATTCTCGAATTGTCTGCTAAATCTGCAGGTATTACAGATTGTAAAACACTAATATCCATTGTACAAAGTTAAGGGCTTTTAATTAACAGTAAGAGATTGGCTCGTATTGGTTGGCTTGTTTGCATGCAACCAATCTTTGAGCATTTTTGCCATCAGCTTATAGTTTTTAGACGGGGGAGTAATGGTAAACTTCGAACCTGTAAAGTGGCTGTTCAATAATACCTGATTATCATCAACTATAAATATGACAACTTCTCTGTAGTCTCCTCGTATACTCAGGTTTTTGCTAAGTATCATAAATACTTCAGGTGCTTCAGGATGCTGGCTGAAAGCCAGATGTTGCGATTGCAGAAACTTTTGCAGCAAATTCATATTCACCTGCAATTGATAAGGAGTTGCTATTCTGCTAAAGCTGAAAGTCTGCCTGATATTGTATATTGCTGTTATGGCGGTTATAGATATCAGCGCAATCATCAATATGCCTAGTAGTTGTGGCGTACCACTTCTTGTCAGATTGACTCTTCCGATAAAAGAACCATAAAGTAAACTCAAAAACAGCAGGGTACTCAGCGGTGCTATGGCTCTAACCGTTAAAGGGTAGCGCTTTTTCTTTTTTATAAAAGCTAAATCTTTGATGATTTTACTACCCCAATCTGCATTGCCTCCACCTGCGTTTAGCTGTTTCATAAAGTACTATGCAAGCGATCTCGCAACCATCTCCGCAATATCAAGTACCGCTACACTGTCTTCTTTTTCTTTGTTTTTAACACCATCCGTAAGCATGGTAGTACAGAAAGGACAGTTGGCAGCAATAATATTGGCACCCGTTTCAATAGCTTCTGCAGAACGTTCAAAGTTGATGCGTGTAGTACCTGCTTCTTCTTCTTTAAACATCTGCGCACCACCTGCACCACAGCACAGGCCATTGGTACGGCAACGTTTCATTTCTACCAGTTCCACATCCAGCGCTTGCAGTACTTCGCGTGGTGCTTCATAAATATTATTGCCACGGCCCAGATAGCAGCTGTCGTGGTAGGTTATTTTCTTGCCTTTGAATTCGCCACCTTCTTTCAGGCGGATGCGGCCATCGTTTATCAACTGCTGCAGGAAGGTAGTATGATGTATTACTTCATAATCGCCACCCAGTGCAGGGTATTCGTTCTTCAGTACATTGAAGCAGTGCGGGCATGCGGTAACAATCTTCTTCACACCATAAGCATTCATGGTCTGTATATTGTTGTATGCCATCATCTGAAACAGGAACTCGTTACCACTGCGGCGTGCAGGGTCGCCAGTACACATTTCTTCCTTACCAAGTATGGCGAATTTCACACCTACTTTATCCAGTATCTGCGAAAAAGCTTTAGTTATTTTTTGTGCTCTTTGGTCGAAGCTGCCCGCACAACCTACCCAAAACAGTACTTCAGGTGTTTCGCCATTTGCAGCGTATTCAGCCATTGATTTGATATGCATAGTCTATTTGTTCTGAGAGTTAGATAATTAAGCTTCTGCAGCCATTTCTTCTGCCCATTTGTCCCTTTCATCAGGGCTGAATTTCCACGGCGCCATGTTGTTTTCTACATTGCTGAACATCAGGTTCCATTCCTGCGGGCTGTTACTTTCTTCCATTACCAGATACCTGCGTAGCTGGTTGATGATTGACAATGGTTCTATGCCAACAGGACAAGCTTCTACGCATGCCTGGCAGGTTGTACAAGCCCTTAGCTCTTCAACAGTTATGTAGTCGTGTACCAACGATTTACCATCGTCAACAAACGTCTTATTGGCATTGATGTTTTTACCCACTTCTTCAAGACGGTCGCGGGTGTCCATCATTATTTTACGTGGAGAAAGTTTTTTACCGGTTGCGTTAGCAGGACAAGCAGATGTACAACGTCCGCACTCTGTACAAGAATATGCATCTAAGAGGTTCTTCCAGCTCAGGTCCATAACGTCCTTAGCGCCGAAGCGTTGCTGTGCAGGCTGGCTGCCGTCAGACGGTGGTGCCAGTTCGGGCTGCATCATATACAGTACCTCATTCTGTATTTCTTTCATGTTAGCCATCTCGCCCTGTGGTTGCAGGCGAGTATAGTAAGCATTCGGAAAAGCCAATACGATGTGGAGGTGTTTTGAATATGGCAGGTAGTTCAGAAACAGGAATACGCCTATAATGTGTAGCCACCATCCACCACGCTCAATAGCTATCAGTGTGCCATCAGACAATCCCGCAAACATACCTGTGAAGTTTGAGCTTATCCAGAATGGCTCTGTAAGTGTATAGTGTTCTACACCGCGCGCCTGCAATACTTGGTCTGCAGTGTTCATCATCAGAAACAGGCTCATCAGTACAACCTCTGTAACTAATATCAGATTGGCATCATTACGAGGCCAACCTTCAAGTTCAGATTGGTTCAGGCGTTTTACCTTCAATACATTCCTACGGATAAGGAATACCACACATGCAAGTAATACAAGCACTGCCAGTATTTCAAAGAAGCCTATCAGGTAGGCATACAAGCTGCCCAATGCAGGTGCAAACAAGCGGTGTACACCAAGAATACCATCCAGAAATATCTCCAGAATTTCAGCATTGATGATGATAAAACCTGCGTATACTGCCAGGTGAAGGAATGCAGGTATTGGTTTTTTGAACATTTTTTGTTGTCCAAGTGCCATCAATACCATGTTTTTCCAACGTGCGCCGGAATTATCTGTCAGGTCTTCGTCTTTGCCCAGTTTTATATTTCTCCTTATTTCGCCAACTTTTTTGCTGAAAAAATAGACCGAGATACCGGCACAAAGAATGAATAATATTTGTTGTACAAGATGCATGCAGCAACGGATTTATGGCTCGAAAATAATGGCTTTTGCGCTAAAAACATAGTTTAACATCTTGAGTTACATCGTTTCGTATAAATTGTTTAGGTTTGAGCTAAATGTTTTACCCGGATGTTGAATAAAATATATGCCGTTTTGTTTGCATCAATGTTGACTGCCTCCGCTAATGCTCAACAGGATATAGCCTTAATCAGGTCTATGGAAGACTCACTGGTTAAGACGGTTGACTCTATGTATGAGAATAATATACCTGATGAGATGTCAACGTACAATGCAAGGATTGTAAAGCAATTGGTAAGGGCATTGAAGATGGATGGTTCTTACAATTATGCATTTGATAGCTTGGGTAAACGCTTCAATATCATTTATTCAGACGACAGAAAATTCAGAATATTCAACTGGTCGATAGCACTGGAAGAAAATACACGCAGATATTATGGTGCCATACAGATGAACAGCGATAAACTCAAACTGTATCCGCTGGTAGATTGCTCGGGCGAATTGGGTAAAGGTGCAGAAGACAGCGTGCTGAAGGGTAGTAAGTGGTACGGTGCATTATATTACAGAATCATGTCTAAAGAAACAGAGAATGGTACTGTATATACAATGTTTGGCGTAAACGAGGCAAGCCCGATAATTAAAAGAAAACTACTGGACCCGATGATGATAACCGAGAACGGTCCTGTTTTCGGGGCACAGATATTCAACATCAGGTCGCAGAACAATCCTGACCAACGTGTGCAACGCTTTATATTAGAATATAAAAAGCAAGTACAGGCATCGCTCAACTGGGAAGAAGAAAACAAAGTAATATATTTTGACAGGCTGGAATCTGAAACCAACGACCCCGGACGTAAATACACATACGTACCCTCAGGTCAGTACGATGGTTTCAGGTGGGTAGATGGTTATTGGAATTTTATACAAGACCTGATACCTGTAGATCAACTGAAAGACGGTGCAGCGCCTGTGCCACAGCCATATAAGGGAAGAGAAAATTAAGACTGATTTATTTACTACTTTTTTATTAGATTTGCACCGCTCTAAGGGTCCGGTAGCTCAGCTGGATAGAGCATCAGCCTTCTAAGCTGAGGGTCATTGGTTCGAATCCAATCCGGATCACTTCATTGGACAGACTGGCTTCATCGTCAGTCTGTTTTATTTTATCTTCTTTCAAAGCCGCTTAGTACAACCAAAGAAGATGGTAGTAAACAGCATTGGTATATGATAGATGTTACAATCCGTTGGCAATCATCACAAGGTGGCTGGCCTGTACAATGGAAAAATGTAGAGTATAATGGTATAATACTAAGTGATGAATTTGGCTGTGATGTCAATTTCATTATTAAATCTAAAACAGAGCCAGACCGAAGCGGATTAGCTGCATTGGTAGTAAAGAAAACACCAACAGGGGATTTGTCGGACGACCAGAAACAACTATTTGAAGGTACAGACGATTGGTTTTAGGGTGTACCACACGTTTGGAATCCTGGGGTTGTTTAGAATAAAATATATACTATAAAAAAATACTAATAACAGTTGTTGTAAACGTAATCACGATATGCTGCTTCGGTCAAAGGAATGTTTTTGATGAAGGAAGAAAATCACAAAACAGAGCAGACTTATTAAAGTCTCCGAGTAATGGAATACTAAAAGTGAATATTACCAGAGATTACCCGAATATAGTGCAAGTGTCCTTGAGTGATTATAGAGGCTCTGTGCCTATTGCGTGTCGGGAAATCTATAACGTTACAATGACTACTTCTACGGGCAGGATAGTAAAAAATACCGACTATAAACAAACAAGCATGGGAACTATCAAGCCTAATGAGTTTCCTGTAATTATTGATGTAAAAGTCACAGGACTAAAAGGAGAAGGAAAGTACCTTTTAGAATTTACGGTAAGGCTAAACTATAGCGGCTATTATTATCATATTCTATTGTATGATGAATCAACGGGAGTTAGAGGAACATTTTGAAATACTGTGTTTTAACGGTAAATAATACCGTTTTTAAACGATGTTTTCTATGTCCGACTGTTTAACTAAATTGTTGACAAAATTAATGCCATGAATAAGGAAGAAAGGTTTGAGGGATTTGAATATAAAGCAACCGAGGTACATAAATACATTTACACCGTTGGAGTATTCACTATAAGCCTAAAGAATGGTGAAATTATTCATCACGACCCTAAAGATAGTGAAGCATTTAAGCAATGGCTGGATAATATTAACATAATTGATTTACGGTTACAATAACCAAACATGAAACAAAAAATAAGTGTTGCGGTAGCAGATGACCACCCAGCTTTAGTAAAGGGATTACGTTTTATTCTTGAAGCCTATAAAGATTACAAAGTGTCTATTGAGGCTTATAATGGTGCAGAATTAATAGAGAAGATAGAACAAGCACCCCAAAAAACCGATGTGTGCTTATTAGATATTAGTATGCCTGTAATGAATGGCTTTGAGGCGTTGACGATTATTAAACAACGATGGAAGTCAATTAAAGTGATAATGCAATCCACTTATTATAATGAGTTCAACATACTAAAAGCGTTCCGAGAGGGGGCATCAGCATATATTCCCAAAGATGCAAACCCCCAAGAAATTAAAAGTGCTATTGATACTGTTTGTGCTGACGGCTTCCACTACTCCGAATGGGAAAAAGAACACGTATTGCCACATATACAGGACAAAACAATCCTTACAACTATTAACGACAAAGAAATAGAGTTTTTGAAACATATCTGTTCAGATATGACATATGACGATATTGCCGCTGTTATTGGTAAAAGTGCAAGAACAGTTGAAGGCTATCGAGATGCTTTATTTCAAAAACTAAAGTTGAAAAACAGGACAGAATTGGCTCTGTTCGCTATTAGGTCAGGTTTAGTAATTATCCATTAATTAGAGAAATACCGTTGTTTAACGGTAAAAAATACCGTTTTTTTCACGTTGATGTTTTGTTGAACTTACACGCAAATTTTCAACGTATGCCATTCAACATTATCAAACCACAGAAGCAAAGGACGAGATTGTTCTTATGGGTATTCGTACTTATTACTTTATGCAGCAGCATAAAAGCAAATGCACAGCTTGATAGTGCTAATTATGACCCGATTGCAGACATTGACAGTCAACTACGGAGAATTTTCATGCCGATATGCCACCCAGACCCTGGTCCTTGGTTCCTGTATGATATGGCTTCTCACTCTTTGGATAGTATAGAGTTTACAGATAATAATCCCGACACTATACAGCGTGATGTATGGTTTAAGATATACGAAGAAATGAGGAATAGTGCGTACAATAGGTCTGCATTGATAACCGATGATTCAATATATACACTAAACTCCCAATTTAGAAAAGATACAGTAGCTATGAATATCATGGCATACGATTATCTACGATTTAATGACTCTGCATTGTCGAGCAATTATTATTTCACAGCAGATACTGTCAACGATACACTAATAGAGAATGGCTATCCTTGTGAGTTAAATCCGTTTATTACACAACGGGTATTTGCAGCCAGCCCGATGGAGTTCTTTTTGGCATATAAGACAATTACATATAGAGTTGATCCGACTTTCATCTTTCATGATAGTTATAATGACTTCATGGCTAATAACTGGACTATTCAAATTGATTTCGGCGATGGTAGCGGGTGGCATACAATAACAAATCCTACAATGGTTTCTCATTTTACAATAACGTACCCTACAAAAGGATTAAAAGTAATTCGAACACGTGTTTTAGATGGACCGAGTACCGTGATAATGACTTCTAACTCAATGGTACAGGCGAGTGATAGAGTTAAACCCACACCACAAAGAAAAATATTCATTGGCGATGCTTCAGTTTCGGTTTGGGAGCCGTGCAGTGAGTCAGGCGGGCCTTTACAAAAAACTATATTTTATCTTGAGGGATTAGATGTGCAAGATGCCTCGCCATTTCATGATAGGGATGAAGAGCAGATTTATTTAGAAATGGTAGAAGATGCAAAAATCCCCGAGTTGCTAAATTTTGGTTACCAAATTGCAGTAGTAAATTGGGATAATAGTAGGAGAGATATTAAGGACAACGCGCAAACACTGATAGACATTCTCAAATATTTCAAGTGTGAACAAGTTACGCTCGGGGACAGTGGCACACACCAACAATTTGTAATTATTGCAGAAAGTATGGGAGGTCTTGTCGCCCGCTATGCGTTATGTGATTTTGAGCAAAATTGGTCAACAATTGGTGGTTGTTTAGCAGAGAAAATGCACAATACAAGACTGCTGATTACGTTTGACTCCCCACATAAAGGTGCGAACATTCCTATTGCGTATCAGCATTTATACAGAAATGTTACTAGATTGATTTTTGGAGCAAATACGATTTCACAAAGGCAACAAGCTGTCTTAAATAAAGCAATGTTAGACGCAAAATCTGTTAAACAAATGCTGCTATATCACGTTGACTCTTATAATCCAATTACCCAAGAGTATTCTCAACATAACGATAAAGGCGATTTTGACGATGATTTACTTAACATTGGCAATTATCCTCAATATTGCAAGTTAGTGGCTATGAGCAATGGTTCATTAAAAGGCATTGGACAAACACACTTTTATGACACATTACAAAGAACACCTAACGATTATTTGATGGATTGGGATATAAATATGTGGGTAACATTGTTCGGCGAAACTGCAATATTAGCGGGTACAAATTTTGAACTAAGAACCACACCTAACGGTAACGGAACAATCCATACCAGTAATTATGACTTTTATAAGCCAAAAGTAAAAATCACAATAAAGAAATGGAAATTAAAAGTAGTTGTTACAAGTAGTTACTGGTATAGTGTGGGTGGGTCATACTATGGTAAAAACGTAAAACCTTATGATGTTATTCCCGGTAGTCTTTATGATGTTAATAGTATGGCAATCGATGAAGGATGGGAAGCCTCTGGTTTAATTAGAACACTTGTTTTTGGATTAAATAAACCCCATTACGATACAACGACTCATGTTTGGTCATTATCACACTGGACTGGTGGCAAACGTTTCGCTTTCGGTAGAGATGTCAGATTTACCACTGATGGTCTTCATTTTTGCTTTATACCAACGTTTTCTGCACTAAACTATGATATTACTGATTGGTGGGAAAATATAGAAGATGAAACAATGAGTACGAAGATGAGCAAAACACCTTTTGACCTAATAACAGGTATCACTGAAAGGTATCCATATTTGCATATTAATAATCAACCTCCATTGTCACTTACTGGTAACTTCATCGCTTATAATGTTAAGAAGTACAACAGAGAGCATTTGCAAATAAGGAATGATAGTTTAGGAGACTGGGTTAATGGTGTGAGTGGAAATAAACCGATATGGCGTTATCCAAACTGTAACGAAACACAAGGACATAGGAAGTATTGGTTAAATCAAGAAATTGGCGATGATACATTAAGGATAGAAAATAGAGAAACTGCTTGGATGTGTTTGTACGATGCAGAGCGTTACATTGCAGTAAATGAAAGAAGTCCTTTTTATAGGTATGTTAGTGCAACCCCTGCTACATTTATTATTCCAGGTATGTATTCAAAAGAAAATGACTTAACCATAGCTTCGGGGAAATTATTAATACTAATGACAAGGGATACAAATAACATTCATGTGCCTACTTCTTATAGTAGAACTGAGTATGTTAAAGATAGCATCCCATGGGTAAGATGCTGTTTCTTCGGTGCTAAATCTACACTACCTGAAAACCCTGAGTTAGAAAAAATAAAGAGTGAGAATGCCGAATTTATTGTATATCCAAATCCTATTTCAAATAATGAAATAACAATAAGGTATACCGCAGTGCCTGACCCCAACAGTAGGTTAGTAATCTATAATATTAGTGGAAGTAGAATGATAGATAAAAGTTTCGACGAGAATAATAACGGCATTACTACGTACAAACTTGAGATTGAACAAGGTAAATACCCAAGTGGTTTATATTATATTACGCTTAAAAATGGCGATAAATTGTATAAACAATCAATTATCATTAAGTAAATTGCATATGGTATTTTTTTAATAAACAACATTTATGGCTAATATCAAAAAGTATCTCACATTATTATGTATGTTCTTCTTTCTACTTGCTTGTACCAAAAAAGAAAGACAATACTCAGTTACTGGTAGAATGGTATACAAGGACAATAAAGAACCTGTTAAAAAGGTTGGATTCTCTTTTTGTATAGATTATGTAACGGGTTCGTTTACTTCTAAAAAAACAAGTGAGAAGTCATATCTATTTGTAACTGATGATAATGGAGGGTTTACTGTTTCGTTTAATTCGCAAGAAAAGAGGTCTTATAGAATAGGATATGAGTGTGGTAGTGATTATTTATGGTTTGGTGGACAAACCAACAAGAAAAGTTCAAGTATTGATGCTGGCACGATTGAGATAGATAGAAAATAAATAATCTAAAACAAAAGCAACTATGAAAAAATCAAGATTACTCTGTTACTGAGTTTGGTAGTATTATTTGCAGCTTGTAAGAAAGACTACACTTGTAAGTGTACGGCATCTGTTAATGTACCTGGCTTTGGTACTGTTAGTGTAGATACTACTTATGTAATTAATAAAACCACAAAAAAGAAAGCAAAGAATGATTGTTCTGATTCTGAAAAAAAATTAAAAACAGAAGTTGAAGCTGAGGGTGGTAGTGCTTCATGTTCGGTACAATAAACAAAACAAATGGGGCTGATTGGCAGGCGTAAATATACGCCTGCTTTTTTATGCCTTAAATTTCTCTTGAAAATACGAATGATAATATTATACTCTTTCAACTATCAAGCTAAGTAATGTGAAATAGTATCAAACATTGATTTCATGCTTATGGTAAGTGTAACAGCTTATTATTGCGGACTAACTGGCTTTGAACCTGTATAGATGTTCAATTGCAAAGGGGTATTTATATTAGTGCGGTGGGATAAAATGCTTATTATTCCTGTAGAAGGGTTCGGATATATAGTTAACAGGGATGACACACTATTAATGTTGTCAATGGATGTTCCAGCTCCTTTATCATGTACAAAATGTACTACGTTATTGCCTGTGGAAGGCCATGAATTTAAAAAGTCTTGAATAGGGTAAGACTTGTTTTCACCCATCGTTTTGCCTGGATTATTAACATATATATAGTCGTCATCAATGCCTAACGCAACCATAAAATGAGGTATAGTCGTAGTACTCATACTTGTTCTTACCCTGATGATAACTGGTACACTATTACACAAGTCGTTTTTCAAATCTTCGAATGTGTATTTACCAGCATATGCACTATACATCGACAGACTTAGCTTGTTAAAAGCAGTAGCTTGCTCTGTAGGACTTGAAGCATTTGGGTTGCCCATAGTATTACAAATATCACTAACCGAATATTGCATAGATCCACCTGCGAAGTATCCTAAACACATTCTTACGCAATTCTGACCACACTGTTCCGTGTTAAAGTCTTGGACTGAAAATGGAACAGCAAATGAAGGGCAATTATTGCCTGGTATTATTGTAATACTTTTGCTGTCCAAAACAGTATAAGTTGTAGAGCCAAAAGAACGATACTCAAGTTTTGCGATATAGTTTCCTGCCTTTGACTTTATTGAGTTAGTGGTGAAATTGATGTTTTTTGTCTGACCGTTTTGAAGATTATTTACAGAACTATCTAATAGATATGTAACATAGTTTCCTGTCCCATCATACCAACCTATTCTTACATTACCATTAAATACTCCATTGTTACAACTAACCTGAGAGGTAATGTAGGAAGGTTTGTTGTATTGCCATAAACCAGAAATACCAGTAAATGAGCCAGATAATGAAGCTGACACAACTGGTATTGTTATGTAAAAGTTACCAACATAGTAGTATTTGCCCGTTATAGAATTGCGATATACAGCGTAAAAGTATCCATTGCCTCCTGCTGTTAATCCATGAGCAAAATTCAATGTTATTTTTGTAGGAGTGCTTGAAATTGTTTGATAATCATTTTTTATACTACCACATAAGCCATTTGGGTTGTTAATATTTGATGTTCCCCAAGTTTCTCCATTTTGAAAGTAAGATGTGCCAGTCTGTTTTTCAAGTTCTATAGTAATGTGTGAAGATGATAATGCCGTGACACGCCCTTTGACGGCAGTATCTGGAATAGAACCAGGGCCATTGGATAAATTAAATGCAACGCAATTTAAAGCCCCATTAGTACATACATAAGGTGCAGAATATGTTTCCCATATTCCTACACTTGGAGAAGATGTTTGACCGTATGAGGGAAGACCAAAAATTAGGAAGAGCAGTGAGACATACAATCGCACAAAGCCAGATTGTTTTAATAGACCACAAGGGGGTATGCCGCCCCTTGTGGTTCTATGAAATTTCGACGTTTCATATATTATGAAGATAACATTAATTGTAACAGGTGCAAGAACAGCTAATTATTATATCCACATTTAATGCACAAAAACGCCCTACACGAAAACGTGTAGAGCGTATGCACAAAAGTGAGAAACGTCGAAACTTCAAATATTGTGCAACTCTATTATACTATTCTTTCTATAAACATCAAGATTATTTACATGTTTTTGGAGATGTGAAATAAGCTATTTTCTATTAAATGTGCAAGCGTAAATAGGTAAAAAGATTAATGACTATTTTTATTTTATTGCTAAGTCTCTCAAATCCTGAATAATCTGGTTCGATAAACGTCCAAAGAGGTTTCCACAAAGCTAACCCCTTTGCAAAAAATAATACGTTAACAACTACCTTAATCTTTCGCTTGAAGCACCCCGACTTGGTTATAGTAAAAACTATCATTAAGAAATTAACTGTCAATTGTTAATAATAAATTTATGCATCCCAAACGGAGTATACTTGTTAGTGGTATGACTATCTGTTTTTTTATTAAATAACAATAATGCAATTAATATAAATATTTGAATGAGAAGTATTTTTAAACCCTATTGTCACAAAATTTTACAAACTATGCATTATAGGATTATATAAGTATTTAATTCGGTATTTAGTTCTGCTAAATAACCTCATCGTTTCTAGCTGAAAGATCAGTTTTAATCATAATGCTATTGTCAACTTCAAAGATAATCAGAGAATAACTTTAATGATACTATACAATTACATGTTAATGTAAAAACACACCCGAAATTAGTTTTTTTCAGGTGTGTTTTTTCTATTTTATTCTTTCACTACTTTATGTACTTCGTTAACACCATTAGAATTGGTAATGTTGATAAGATAAGTGCCTGTCGCAAAGCTTGCAAGGTTTATTTCTTTGCTACTACCAGAGCTAAAGGTTATCTTGTCAAGCAGTACTTTTTTACCAGACATATCAGTAATAAGTAGTTCAGTGGAGTTATCTTTTTCTCCATTATATATAATGTAAACTATACTACTTGTAGGGTTTGGTACAACTTTAAAGTTTTGAACAACGCTGCCAATATTAATACTATCTATTTCGCTAATGCGAAAGTTGTTTTGGTTCATAGGCTGTATTTTTATTTCATAATCAACTGCTCCATATAAACTATCTGGTTTGTTGCTGAGATATTGGCGTAGATGCATTCTTTGAAAAGATGAATCTGTAATTGTAACTGTAGTATCTAAGTTGAATATTACTTGAATAGTAAATCGTTCGTTTGCAGCAAATTCGATATTATTTAATTGAAGCAGCGAGTTGCCTTTCATTGTTACTGTTTTAGCGGTTTCGTCACGACTTGTAAACTCGCCTTTCCCACCTGCAGCTATCCAACGATTGTAAAGCGAACCAAGATGAATAGTAACGCTGCCTCTAGTTGAATAATCCCCGCCAAATAGCGGATAAATAGGGCGATCTGCTTCGAATTTTAGATTGAAGGTTTGTAGTGCATTGTCGCCATTACCAACAATTACTTCACGGGTTGAAGTTTTTTTAGTTAAAGGATTTAGGTTCGTCAATACTAGGTTGCGAGTGACGATAGTATTATTGTTGCGTACGTTTTGTCCCACACCTTTACCTAGTATTTCGGGATAAGTCATCCCATAAGGGTAAGTTGTTGTTTTTTCAATACGTGCTAATAAGCAAACATCGAAGCTGTTAGGTTCTCCTTCAAAGTCTTGTGGTTTAGGCACAGCCCACGAATGATTTATTATAGTCGTAGCAGCAGGTGCAAGTGCGGGTATTGTAATACCAGCACTTGGCGTTATTTCTCTACCGCCAGGCATAGTAAATGCACCATGCTTATCTTTTACATTTGTCGATTTCCAGTCAGCTTCCCATTTTTCTCCTGTAGAGGCTTTACTCCAATAAAGTTTTAATTTTTGGTTTGTAGTTGATGCTACACAACCATAATTACGAATACGAGTGTATGCATAGTTAGGTGCAGAAATAAAATACTCAGGGTTTTCATGTTTCTCTATTCCATCAGCTACTTGCCTGTTCCATACATCTTGACTTGTCCATGTGTTAACATCATAAGGGTTAATATCCACTTGATCGTTTGGCTCTCGCAACATGTCCATATAACTATCTCGCATAGCTACAATTGGTTTGAGTTCGTTGCTAAGTATCACTTTGATTGTACGTATAGCCATTTTGGGTACTGTACTGGCGTCAGTAACGATAAGGCGATAATAAGCAATATGATATCCTGTTGTAGTTATTGTAGTAGAAGAAATAACAGTTGGATTCACAATATTATAATTGTCTAATGTAGTGGTATTCCAAATACCCGCACCTGGAGCGTAATCAATGGGTTCCCATTTATAAGTATATGGAGGTGTTCCACCTTCCATTTTTACTGTAAATTGAGGGTTAGGTACTCCAGCCACTTTTCCAGGACGGCAAAGGGTATTAATTTCAATACCAATATTCATGCAACTAGTTTCTTGTGCAAATTTTACTGCTTTGTATGCATTTACTCTACCTGCACCGAGCCCCCCAATAAAACTTGAATTATCTACAATTGGGTCGCAAGTTTGCTTGAGGATATACTCTACTTCACTAGGACTTAAACATGGATTTGCAGAAAGCATAAGAGCTATGACTCCTGAAACGATAGGAGCTGATGTAGACGTAGATTTGTAAAAAGAATAGCTATAATGGGGATATCCATCCACTCGTCTATGTGCCCTTAATACCCCACCACATGGTGCGCATAAATCAACCCAAGGGTTGTGGTCACAAGTAGTTGGCGCATGCTTGTTTTCGAAGTTAACGCCGCTTACATTAATCACACCTGGTACGTTAGCAATATCTGAATGACAGTTCCAACCAATATAATTGCCAGCTGCATATACTAAAATTGCTCCATGTTGAGTCATTTCTTCAGCTTCGGTTTTTGTAATTCCGTCTGGATGCCAGCTCATATTAATAATTCTATGACCGTCTTTATATGCTTCCAATATGCCTTCTCGAGGACTAGACACGTCATCAATTGCATACCCTGTTCCTTTCGTGTTATAACCTATTGATGTTATTCCAATATTATTATTTGTATTAGCTATTGCGACTGAAGCAACTTTTGTGCCATGCGATTCAATAGTTCCACTATATCCTGGTATGCTATGCCATACTTTTGTAAATTTGCCAATTAGGTCTTCATGCCCATCATCAAATTCAGAATCAGAAAATCCAATTACAACTCTTGGATCTCCTTTAGTAATACTCCATGCACAATTTGCATCAATCATATTCATTGCCCAGTTGTCCCAAGTTAAGATTAGAGGATCATTTACAATTGTTGGACTAGGACAAGACGCTAAACCGCCACTACCCATGTTAATGACTGTATCAAATAAATTTGTTTCAACTAATCTTCTTTTAAGAGAATCCCCATTCCCATTTGCATAAATAATGAACTCATTAATTGCACTTGCTCTAACAGAATTTTTAAAAGCCTGTTGATACTTTCGAGTACTATAATTGTAAAGTATTTGGTTTAAAGTAGAATTGTTTGATATATTTGAAGAGTCATTAGTTGGTCTAGCTTGCTGATTTGCAGTAGACACCCAAATTGCACATTGACTAAATCCAGTTTTATTGCTAAAAACAAAGATTACAATGAAGATTAAGCATATTAATGTGATTTTTTTTTTTCATGATTCTTGATTTTTCGTTAGTATGAAATTTTTATAAACTAGATTGCCACAAATGCTAATTGGGAATAAATAAACATACTGTAATCTGTATTCCTGCCGAATGAGCTTTTGAGTGTGTTTTTATGCCATTTGACATCGTAACAGTATTTATGTTTAGATGCACAGAATAGCTATTATTCTTACGCTTTATCTAGAGCAACAGTTAGTACTAAGACGCACATTTCCCAAATTGCTCACTTTTCATTTTTTATATTCTTGTTCAAGATTATTATTATACTGGTCAATGGTTTAAAGTTAGATTATGCAAAAAGCAAAAAAAATACGCTGTTCAGCGTGTTTTTCAGAAAAACAAGGTCAAACATACTATACTAACCCAAAGTGAAAAGCATACTTAAGATATATTTGAGAATGATTTACGTTTTTCCAACGCAAATCTAGTATCTGATGTATCTCGTTCCTGTGCGTCCTTACTGTATTTGATGAAATATTCAGTTCTACAGCAATGGCATCATTCATATATCCTAATGCCAATAGCTTGAGAATCTGTCTTTGTCTATTGGTTAGGGTCATGAATTTTTCATAGCTTGTTCTGATAAAATCATATTCTCCCAGTAATTTATTTTCCTTATCCAGTTCAGACTCCAATCCTTTTATGAAATGTGATATGGATACAATTTTCCCTAGCTCGAATGAAAACACACATGTTTTGTGCACCCAAGCATAATCTAATTGGTCATTCACTTTTACATACTGAACTGTTGAGAGGGGTTCACTACTTTTATTTTTCAAGGCTCGAAAATACAAGGGGGCTAATTTTTGAATTGAAAGCGGATGAATATGCTTTAATGCAAACTTCTCTAATGTCCATTTACTTTCTTCTTCAACATCAATGTCAAATTGATTAATAATCTTTTTAGGTATCCAATCCCAAGCGAATGTGTTCATGTTATTAAGATGTACGATGCCTGAAAATTGCTGGCTTATATCTTCTAACGGAATTTTACCTTGCAGTATTTGCTTTTCAAAAATGAAAACATTTTGTTTTTTTATGCTTAACAGCTCTTTTTCAGTTTTTCTCATGGCAATCAAAAGTTGTTTACTGTGATAGTTTTTTAATTCATATATAGACACTTTTTTATAGAAAAGCGTTTGCTGCACCCTAAGATTTGTAGGTGGGTTCTAATGGTTCAACTTTGCATCCTATGGTAGATCCCTTGCATAAATCTAACTTGAATTATTAATACTATACATAATATTTACAAGTTGCTTGTAATTATAACAATTGCATAGAGTTAATATTGGTTAATGTTAATCGCTTATTTGAGTATTTATACAACCAAAACCTTCAAATTTTCAACAATCCGGTTCGATAAATGTCCAATAAGGTTCACTAAATGATAAAGCCACTCAGAGAGTGGCTTTATCATTTACAATTTATACTTTCTAGTCTTATTTCGGCTCATACCCCAGCTCGGCGTAGTCTGCTGACTACGTCGTAACTGGTAGCAAATCTTCAGATTTGCAAGATGTTTTTGTCATGCTTTCGGCTCATACTCCACCATCCACTCAATACCATATTTATCTCTGAACATACCAAAATAGGTATCCCAAAAACTGTCTTCCATTGGCATTTCTATTGTTCCGCCCGCAGATAGTCCATTAAATATTCTATCTGCTTCTTCCCGGCTTTCTGTGCTGATAGAAATTTTACTTCTGTTCTCCTCCTCGTTTACTGTTCCTAAGAAACTCGGTACATCATTACCCATCAGCACATTGCTTTTGCCTATAGGCAATGCTATGTGCATTATTTTATTTGCATCTTCTTCGGCAATGGTAAAGCCTGGGCTTGGAATGTCTTTAAAGCGAATGATTTTTCTGAATTCTCCGCCAAATACTGATTTGTAAAACGTAAAAGCTTCCTCTGCATTGCCGTTGAAGTTGATATGTGGATTGATGACTGCCATTAGCTTAAGTTTTTTGTAAATCAAATGTACTGTTTAGCTATAATATAAACAGGGTGTGAAAGCGACAAAATAAGAGGTGATTCCCGTCAAGCCTGTTTGGTATAGTATAGGAGGCTAAGCTCCAAGTAATGGCAATTCTCCGTATTGTAAGAATTGTTATTGAGTATTAATTGTTGTATATTTGTAATAATAAAACTATAGATCCATGTGTATATTTCAAGTGAGTAACTATTTCCGCTGTTTCAGGAAAAACGTAACCATTTGTAACCGTTTAGTTAATAATTTTTATTGAATATCAATGATTTGTGTTTTCCGAACGGTTCCACTTGTAGCCGTTTTGCAACAAATTATCTACCTAAAATTCAATTTTGTAACTAAGGTTTGGTATCAATATAGATTCTAGGTCTTTTTCTGCTGTATTGGTTTGCAGGTTGTATTTATAACCTTTAAAATCGGGTTGTCTGGTTATGTTCAGTAGTTTAAGAGATATCTCGCTGGTGCGGTTTTTCTTATTCATTTTGTAGCTGGCAGTAAAGTGAGTATTTAGGGCTGGTGTAGTCTGCAAACTATAAGCTCGGCTTTCATCATAAACAATGCGCTGTGCTGCTTCAGACGCTGCTGTGTTGACAGGAGAGTATCTGTTGCCGCCTTGATAACAAACACGCATATTGAGGCTCAGTATGTTTTGCTTATGCTTGCCTATGTACCACTCTTTGCCAATCAGGAAGTTGAAAACAAAGCTCCGGTTAAATCTGGTGCTTCTCCATACATCGTCACCGCCTTTGTATGCAGCATTGAATACGGATGCAGTAAACAGGTAGTAGTATCCTTTAGATATGTACCTTTCAAGCGTCAGGTCTATGCCGTAGTTCCTGCCTGTGCCGGTGTTTTGTAGCTTCTCTGCAAAGAACCAATCGTTCCGTAGGTTTAAGAATGAAAATGAACTATCTGCAATTACGGGTACGTTATACAGGTATTGATAGTATGGCTCTGCTTTGAAATGCAATACATCGCTGATACTAAGGTTGTAGCCTGCTACTATATGATGAGCTTTTGTAAAATCAAGGTCTTTATTCACCTGTCTTGCGCCTGAGGTCAGAGAGTTATTGAAGTAGTAGTTGAGCTTTTCCAGCCTACTGTGTTGCCCATATGCCAATGCAATGGATTGCTTAGTATTCAGTTGTTGGCTGATACCTATTCTCGGCTCTACGGTGTAATGGTTGTTGAGTGTGAATATTTGCCCGTTGATGCCGATAGTGAGATGCAGCTTATCTGTTATGCCGATGGCTGAACTACTATAGGCTGATAATAAGGAGCTGAAACCCTGTGCATCCACGATGTTTCTCTCGGGTTGTAGTGTATTGTCTGTCTTGTTCAGTTGAATATCGTATTGCATCCCTGTTATCAGTATGCCTGTTCTGTTGGTATGCCTGGCATTGAACTTTTTGTTGATGGCAGATGATAGTATGTAGTTGTAATTGGTATTAACGATATTGCTCTTTGGTGCAAGTGATAGTTGATTGTTTAGCTTTTGTGTTACCCAATCCGTCCCGTTAACAGTTGCCGCAATGGTAGTCTTAATGTAGGTACTGTTTTTGAAGAAGTATTTATGGCTGATGCCCGCAGCGCCCATATATTGTTTTATATCGTCTTGCTCGCTATCGTTATAGTACTTCCATTCGGTACTGTCGGTTTTGGCTTTTGCTCCTGCTCTGTCGCGCAGGCCAATGCCCAATAATGAAAACGTACCTGCTTTTTTTGTTGGGAAGTTCAGCTTGAAAGATAGGTCCTGATATTTCAATCCGTTGGCATTTTCAGGTAGTGCAGGGCCTAACAGTGCAAGGGTAGAGTAGCGGTAGTTGAACAAGTAAGATGATTTGCCTCCTTTCCTGAAAGGTCCTTCTGATGAGGCGTCAATACCTACAAGGCCTATCTCAAATGTGTGCTCCCTTTTACGATTATTACCTGTTCGCATTGCTATATCAAAAACACCGGAAAGTGCATTATTATATTCCGCAGGAAATGCGCCTGTGAAGAAGTCTGAATTTGCCAGCATCTGACTGCTTAGCGCAGTCAAGGTGCCACCACCAATCGAATTCAGGTCGCCGAAATGGCTTGGACTGGGTATTTCAACACCTTCCATTTTCCATTGTAAAAACTTAGGTGCATTACCTCGAACAATGATGCCATTCTCTCCTGTATTACCCGCAACACCTGCAAAAGACGAAGCAAGACGTGCCGGGTCGTCGAAGCCTCCTGCATAGCGTTTTGCTTCTTCCACACTCAGCATTCTGGCACTGGCGGTAGCCATATTGTTTAGAGGAAGCTCTTTATTGACGTGGGGTTTTAGAACCACTTCTGTCAACTCGTTTATTTTTTGCTTCATGCTAATGAAGAGATATGTTTCTTTAGCTGTAGCTAATACTATTTCTTTTTGAATGGAAGACTCATATCCCTGACAGCGAGCCTCAAGATTGTAGCGGCCTACGGGTATGTTATTGATAATAAAAGCTCCGTTGCTATCTGCTGTTGTAGTAATAGATGTTGTGCCATTTACAATAATGGCAACATATGGCACAGGGCTGTTGGAAGCATTATCTGTAATAACACCCCTGATAGTTTGTGCCTGTATTGTAGAGTTTAAACAAAGTAAGATGAACAATAAAATTGCCCTATGTGTCATAAAATCAAGCTTTTTCGGGTGCAAAGCTCCCTCTATACCTGATTTTGTTCAATACTGATTTATCAGTATGCCTATGTAAGAAGCCCGTATCTGGTTGCAAACATCACAGCTTCGAAGGAATTATTGGCACCCAATTTTTCCAGAAAACGTTGTCTGTGCGTGTTCACTGTATGCACGCTGATAGATAGTTTGTCAGAAATTTCCTTACTCAGAAGCCCGTCTTTTACCAGTTGCAGAATTTCAAGTTCTCGTTTCGTCAATTCAAACTCCTGTTTTTGGGTTTCTTTTAGCGGAATGACTTTCCCTGTCCTGAAATTTAATAACTGGCTTCTGATGCCCTCATATTCTTCCTGATTGGGAGATACATCGACAAAGCTTACTAATAACCATACCTGTCCTGTATTATCCAATTCCAATGCCTGATGCTGTTCGATAAGGCGCACATACTTGTTTTGTGCGTTCAGCATCCTGTATTCGTTAATGAGTTTATAGTTTACTTTCTCATCGCTCGAGAAATTGTTGAATAACTTCAGCACTGTAACACCGTTCAGGCTTAGTTGCAGTTTGTCGTCTGTGTGTATTTTGCTTTCGAAGAAAAGTTGTCCTGATGTTTCGTAGTCAGCAGGTGCGTAGCCGAGTAGTTTTCCGTAGTTGGAGGAGTAGAATACTATTTGTCTTTTAGCAAGATCAAAAATACTTGCCCCCGAATTATTGATGTTGCAAAGTGTTTGTAATGCTGCAGCATGTTTTTCTATAATGCTGTAATCCAGTTCCTGTTCGTTGTAGCTATACTGTAACAGATGTTTGAAGAAGATTTCCTGAACACTGTTTTGTGCTTCCATATTATACGCTCTAAAAGACAATTGAAGTTACTGCATTCTATCAGTTTTGTTAATTGACAAAAAAATATTTTTCAAAACAGGTCGATAAAATGAAAAATAGAATACATTTGCGCGTTCTGATTTTTATACACTTCTTTTAGATTAACGTCAAGAAATGAAAAAAACCTTTTTGAAATCGCTTATAATCGAGGCTGCGCAAGGCGTTTGCTTCGGGCGTGGGTTTTTTGCTGAACCTGTAACGGGGTCAGTTTTTTCTAACCGCACTACCTGTCTTTGGTTGCGACGTTGATACACTGCTATTCCAATAGTTATTAACTGTTGATGAAGCCTGTAATTGGCTTTCGAAAGCGATGCCTTCGTGTGTTCATCACGAAAGGATCGGTGTATTTATTCCATTTATAATTTACTGACATAATGAACCAAACCTTTATGGTACTGGTGGCCGGTGGTCATCATACCTGCTATGCGCATGCCATTTGCGAAGAGATGGCCGCGTCTGCTAAAGCTCGTGGTACAGGTATTGCAAAGCGTAGCACAGAATACGTAGTGCAGAAGATGTTTGAAGGGAAAGCTGTAATTGCACTTACCACACAAGGTGAGTGGGCAGGCTTTTGTTATATCGAGAGCTGGAGCCATGGCCAATATGTGGCTAACTCCGGCTTGATAGTGGCACCTCAATTCAGGAAGAGCGGGTTAGCTAAGCAGATTAAACAACACATATTTGAGCTGAGCAGAAAGCTGTATCCGGATGCTAAGATATTCGGCCTAACTACAGGGCTTGCGGTAATGAAAATAAACAGTGACCTGGGTTACGAGCCTGTCACGTATTCTGAGCTAACACAGGATGATGCTTTTTGGGCAGGTTGTAAAAGTTGTGTGAACTATGATATACTGATGAGTAAAGACAGGAAGAACTGCCTCTGCACAGCCATGCTCTATGACCCAAAGGACCACTATACACCTGAAGAAACGGCTACAAATTTTAAAAGGAAAGCCAAGGTGTACGAGCGCTTGCTCAATATCAAGAAGAGTAGGTTTTCAAAATTGTTCATTAAAAAAGCACGTGTGCTTAAATCAATCATCTGGTAAAAAAAATATTAGTAATGAAACAGAAAGTTGTGTTGGCTTACAGTGGTGGTTTAGATACTACCTACTGTGCACTATATCTGAAAAATGAACTGAATCTGGATGTACATGCTGTAATAGTACAGACAGGTGGTTTCAGTGACGAAGAGTTTAACCTGGTTGAAAAACGGGCTATCTCCTTAGGTGTGTCATCATTCAAGGTAGTTGACGTTACACAGAAATACTACGATAGCTGTATAAAGTATCTGGTGTATGGCAATGTGTTGAAGAATGCGGTGTACCCATTGAGTGTGAGTGCCGAGCGTATGCTGCAGGCCATTGCAGTTGCAGATTATGTAAAAGAGGTAGGTGCTGATTTTGTAGCACATGGCAGTACGGGTGCAGGCAATGATCAGGTAAGGTTTGATATGGTTTTTCAGAGTGCAATACCACATGTGAAGATACTGACACCGATACGTGATAAGCGTTTGAGCCGTGAAGAAGAGATTGAATACCTGAAAGCAAACAATGTTGAAATGAACTTTGAAAAAGCTCAATACAGCATTAATAAAGGTTTGTGGGGGACATCTGTAGGTGGCAAAGAAACGCTTACGAGCAATGGGTATTTACCTGAGTCTGCTTGGCCTACACCGGTAACAGCAAGTGAGCAGCTTGATGTTGTACTTCATTTTGAAAAAGGTGAATTGGTAGGTTTGAATGAGCAAATAGGTCTGAATCCTGTTGTTGCAATACAACAATTGCAATCAATAGCACAATCATTTGGCATTGGCAGAGATGTGCATGTGGGGGATACTATAATAGGTATTAAAGGCAGGGTAGGGTTTGAAGCTGCCGCTCCGGTGATAATTATCAAGGCACATCATTTGTTGGAAAAACACACACTCACCAAATGGCAGATGTATTGGAAAGACCAGCTAAGTACGTGGTACGGCAACTGGCTACATGAAGGTATGATGCTGGACCCAACGATGAGAAACGTTGAGGTTTTCATGGAAGATACACAGCGTCAGGTTACAGGTAAGGTGTATATAACCCTTTATCCATACAGGTTTGTTGTGACTGGTATAGACAGTGAACACGATTTGATGAACAGCAAATTTGGTTCTTACGGAGAAATGAATAACACCTGGAATGGTGACGATGTAAAAGGCTTTGCCAAAATCTTCGGCAATCAGGTAGCTATTTATCATGCGGTGAACAATGATACAAAAGCATAATGATGGAACAGAAGAATATTAAAGCAGGCATTGTAGGCGGTGCCGGGTATACAGGTGGCGAAATGATAAGGCTATTACTGAATCACCCCAATGTTGAGTTGGCTTTTGTGCATAGCAGAAGCAATGCCGGACAACCTATTGTAAGCGTGCATAAAGATTTGATTGGTGAAACCAATTTATTGTTCACTGATACTATTCATAATGGTATTGATGTATTGATGTTATGTGTAGGACATGGTGAGGCAACACTGTTCCTGAAAGAGCATAAGATTGATGAACATACTATTGTTATAGACTTATCGCAAGATTTCAGGTTGAAGTCAGCCGATACGTGTGGTCGTAATTTTGTTTATGGTTTACCTGAAGCAAATACAACTAGTATCTCATCTGCTAAGTCAATTGCTAACCCTGGTTGTTTTGCTACGGCAATACAATTGGCATTATTGCCATTGGCTTCATCAAAAAAGTTAACTGATGTTCATATAACAGGTGTTACAGGTTCTACAGGTGCCGGGCAGAAATTACAACAGAGTTCACATTTTTCCTGGAGAGAGAATAATATACAAGCGTATAAAACACTTTGCCATCAACATGAAGCTGAAGTGTTGCAAACATTGTCAGGTATGCAAACTGGTTTTGCAGACTTAAGCTTCGTGCCTTGGCGTGGAGATTTTACAAGAGGTATCTATCTGACTGCATATTGCAAAACAGAATTGAGCGAAGATGAACTGAAGCAACTATACAAGTCTTATTATCAACAGGCTGCATTTACACATGTTTCAGATATTATGATTGATTTAAAACAAGTTGTGAATACAAATAAATGTGTGCTGTATGTAGAGAAGGTTGCAGGTAAGGCTGTTGTGCATGCAGCTATAGATAATCTGCTGAAAGGAGCGTCAGGACAGGCAGTACAGAACATGAATATAATTTTTGGTTTTAATGAAGATGCAGGACTGAAATTGAAACCAGCATCGTTTTAAATATTACATGACATGAAACTATTCGACGTATATCCGCTGAATGATATAACCATTGTAAAAGGACAAGGCTCTTATGTGTGGGACGATAATGGAGAGAAGTATTTGGATTTTTATGGCGGCCATGCGGTTATATCTATAGGACATACACATCCATACTATGTTAAAAGTATAGAAGAGCAATTGCACAACATAGGATTCTATTCAAACTCTATTCAGATACCAATACAAAAACAGTTAGCTGAAAAACTAGGAGAGGTATCAGGTAAGAATGGCTACCAGTTGTTTCTGTGTAATTCAGGAGCAGAGGCAAATGAAAATGCTTTGAAACTGGCATCGTTCCATACAGGAAGGAAAAAGATTGTCGCTTTTGAAAAAGCATTTCATGGTCGCACTTCTTTAGCCGTTGCAGCTACAGATAATAAAGGGATTGTTGCACCTGTAAATGAAACTGAGAATATCGTGTTCTTGCCGTTCAATGATATTGATGCTTTAGATGCCTACTTTTTTGAGAATGGGAATGATATAGCCGGTGTAATTGTGGAAGGCATACAGGGTGTTGGTGGTATCAATGTAGCGTCTGTAGAATTTCTGCAAGCTATAAGAGCGCTATGTGATAAGTATAGCGCTGTCTATATCGCTGATAGTGTACAGTGTGGTTATGGACGTAGTGGTAAATTCTTCTCTCACGACTATGCCGGTGTTAACGCAGACATCTATAGCATGGCAAAAGGTATGGGTAATGGTTTCCCGATAGGTGGAATAGCTATTGCGCCGCACATACACCCTAAGCACGGCATGCTTGGTACAACATTCGGGGGTAATCACTTGGCTTGTGCTGCTGCATTGGCAGTGCTTGAGATTGTGGAGAAGGATGCGCTGTTAGAAAATGCATTGACTGTTGGTGAATATCTGAAACAGGAACTTGCATCTATCCCAGAATTGAAAAACGTAAGGGGCATAGGTTTGATGATTGGTTTTGATGTAGACGGAGAATTGGCTACTCTCAAAAAGCAATTGCTGAATAAGTATAAAATTTTTACCGGGGAGGCAAAGCCAAATGTAATCAGGCTATTGCCGGCATTGAATATTACTAAAGAAGAGGTAGATGTTTTAATAGCAGCAATAAAATCTGAAGTAATGGCACTCAAAAATAAGACTGTAGCTGTATGAAAAAATTTATCTCTGTAAATGATGTAACAGATATCAACGCTTTGATTGAAAAAGCATTGATGTACAAAGCCAATCCGATGTTGGATAGTGCATTGGGTAGTGGTAAGCGTATTGGATTGCTATTTCTCAATCCAAGTATGCGTACGCGTATCAGTACACAAATTGCCGCTAAGAATCTTGGTATGGATACTATTGTATTCAACCTTGATAAAGAAGGTTGGAAGATTGAGTTGGATGATGAGGCTATAATGAATGGAACAACTGTAGAGCATATTAAAGATGCCGCTCCCATACTTGGTGCTTATTTTGATGTGCTTTGTGTAAGAACATTTCCTGTATTGGTATCTAAAGAGGAGGATTATAATGAAGCGTTTATCTCGCAACTGCTGAAGTATGCAGGTGTTCCTGTCTTAAGCCTTGAGAGTGCAACACTACATCCGTTGCAAAGTCTTGCAGATATTATTACAATCACTGAGCAGCATAAAGAAGCAAGAAAGCCAAAGGTCGTGTTGACTTGGGCCCCGCATATCAAGCCAATACCTCATTGTGTGGCAAATTCTTTCGCGCAATGGGTAAATACATGGGGGCAAGCCGATTTTGTTATTACCCATCCTGAAGGATATGAACTGGATGAAGTTTATACCAACGGTGCAACGATAACAACCAATCAATCTGAAGCATTGCAAAGTGCAGATTTCGTTTACGTGAAAAACTGGAGTAGTGTAAAGGATTACGGGAAGGTTTTATGCGACGATAATAGTTGGATGTTGACGCAAGAGCACCTAACGCATACAAACAATACGAAAGTAATGCATTGTCTACCTGTTCGGAGAAATGTGGAATTGAGTAGTGAGGTGTTGGATAGTGATTCATCTATTGTTACACATCAGGCTAAAAACAGGGTATGGGCTGCGCAAGCTGTATTGTCAGAAATACTAAAACACAATTGATGCTATGCTGAACGTAATTAAAATTGGTGGAAACATACTTGATAATGAAGAAGCATTTTCAAGGTTTCTTGAAGCGTTTTCAAAGCTAGAAGGAGAAAAGATATTGGTGCACGGTGGTGGTAAAATAGCAACTGAAATAGGACATAAGCTAGATGTAGAAGCAAACTACATAAATGGGCGCAGAGTTACAGGTGATGATACATTGAAGCTTGTGACAATGGTATATGCAGGTTTGATAAACAAGAATATTGTTGCTCAGCTACAGTCGTTCAACTGTAACGCACTTGGTTTGACGGGTGCTGATGGGAATGCCATTATTGCAAAGAAACGCCCTGTAGGGGATGTTGACTATGGTTTTGTTGGTGATGTAGTAGCGGTTAACGGGCTGTTGTTGAAGCAACTGCTTGATGCAGAAATAACGCCTGTTTTGGCTCCAATAACGCATGATGCGAAAGGAGGATTGTTGAACACGAATGCAGATACAATTGCACAGGAAGTAGCCAAAGCTATGTCGCAGTATATAGAAGTATCGTTGGTGTATGGTTTTGAAAAAGATGGTGTACTGAAAGATGCAAATGTTGATTCTTCTGTAATACCTGTAATCGAAGTAAACGATTTTGATCAGCTTGTTGCAGACGGCGTGATATCAGGAGGTATGATACCTAAGTTGCAGAATGCTTGCAGTGCAATACGTGCGGGTGTTAAGCAGGTAATTATAGGTAATGCCTTGCAGTTGAATAATATCATTAATGGTGAAAAAGGGACTATTATAAAATGAATAATATAGACATTGATAGTCTGTATGCAGAAGCTATAGGTCTACTGAAACAGTTGATAGCTACTCCATCTTTTAGTAAAGAAGAGCAGGGTAGTGCAGGTGTAATTCAACACTTCTTACAGTCACACAATATAAAGGCTGAAAGATTGATGAATAATGTTTGGTGTAAGAATTTGTATTACGATGCTGTGAAGCCGACAATACTGTTGAATTCGCATCATGATACTGTCAAGCCCAATCCTGCATATACCAATGATCCGTTTTGTCCGAAAGAAACAGACGATAAATTATATGGACTTGGAAGTAACGATGCAGGTGGCTGTCTTGTTTCATTGCTTGCTGCATTTCTTCATTTTTTCAGTCAAGAAGACCTGAGGTACAACATCATTTTTGCGGCAACTGCTGAAGAAGAAATATCCGGTGCCAATGGTATATCTGCGTTATTGCCTCATCTGGATAAGGTTGATTGTGCTATAGTTGGCGAACCTACATTGTTGGATATGGCTATAGCTGAAAAAGGTTTGGTAGTACTTGATTGTGAAACTAAAGGTGTTGCAGGACACGCTGCAAGAAATGAGGGGGAGAATGCCATCTACAAAGCATTGAAAGATATAGAGTGGTTTGCAAACTATCAGTTTGAAAAAGTATCAGATTTGTTAGGCCAGGTAAAAATGTCATTGACAATGATAAATGCGGGTTCTCAACACAATGTTGTGCCTGCCAGTTGCAAGTATACAGTGGATGTAAGGGTTAATGAATGTTATACAAATGAAGAGATTGTAGAACAAGTAAGGAAACATGTTTCTTGCACAGTTGAGCCAAGAAGTTTAAGACTGCGCTCAACATCAATTGACAAACAACATCCATTAGTTCAAGCCGGAATCAGTTTAGGTAAAAGGCCTTTGGGTTCATCAACATTATCAGATAAAGTATTCATGACTTTCCCTGCATTGAAAATGGGCCCCGGCGATTCGGCAAGAAGCCATACGGCAGATGAGTTTATATACCTGCATGAAATAAAAGCAGGGATTGAAACCTACATACAATTACTAAATCAACTGGTATGAAAATCTGGAAGAAAGACGAAACAGATACATCTGCATTGGTAGAACAGTTTACTGTTGGCAGAGATAGAGAGTTTGATTTGTTGTTGGCAAAGTATGATGTGCTTGGGTCGCTGGCACATACGGAAATGCTGAGCAGTGTTGGTTTATTATCCATAGAAGATTTTGGTAAGATACAGGCTGCACTAAAGCAGATACTCGACGAAATAGCAAGCGGCGATTTTTCTATTGTTGATGATTGTGAGGATATTCATTCGCAGATTGAATGGATGCTTACACAACGTATCGGTGATGCAGGAAAGAAAATTCATAGTGGCCGTAGCCGGAACGATCAGGTTGCAGTAGACATTAAGCTGTTTCTTAAAGATGCAGTGCAAGAGATTAAAGGAAAGACCAATCAGTTGTTTACTCTTTTGCAATCGCTGAGCGAACAGAATAAGAAAGTGCTGATGCCTGGTTATACCCATCTTCAGGTGGCTATGCCATCGTCATTTGGATTGTGGTTGGGTGCTTATGCTGAAGCACTGGTAGATGATGTAGATATGCTTGCTGTTGCTTACAGAATGACTGATAAGAATCCTTTGGGTAGTGGTGCAGGTTATGGTTCATCATTCCCGCTAAACAGGCAAATGACTACGGAGCTGTTGGGCTTTGATGATATGCACTATAACAGTGTGTATGCACAAATGAGCAGAGGAAAGACGGAGAAGACTGTAGCTATAGCCATTGCCGGTATTGCATCTACTATAGCTAAGCTAAGTATGGATATGTGTCTGTACAATAGTCAGAATTTTATGTTTCTCACTTTTCCTTCAAATCTTACGACAGGTAGCAGCATTATGCCGCATAAAAAGAACCCTGATGTTTTAGAACTTGTAAGGGGTAAATGCAATCGATTGCAGTCGTTGCCCAATGAGCTGGTGTTGCTGATGAGCAATTTGCCTTCGGGCTATCATAGGGAAATGCAATTGACAAAAGAGATTTTGTTCCCTGCTATTGACACCATAAAGACATGTATAGATATGGTAATGCTAATGTTGGAGAATATGATTGTGAATGAATTCATTCTGGATGCACCGATTTATAAAAATCTGTTTACGGTTGAAAGGCTTAATGAATTGGTAAATGCAGGTATGCCATTCAGAGATGCGTATGTGCTGGTGGGTAATGAGGTTAACACTGGAAACTTCAGTTATGAAATATCACAACTTAACCATACACACGAAGGAAGCATCGGTAATTTGTGCAACGATAAGATTGCAGAGAGGATGGATAAAGTTTTGCAGCAGTTCGATTGATAAATGACAAAGGGCTTTCTACTGAAAGCCCCTTATGTTATAAGCTTGTTAGGAATTGCATTGTATCAACCCCATCGGCATAGTCTGCCAGATTGGGCTTTTGAGAATTGCCGAACGGTACATTATTATGTCCTACAATACATTGAATTTCTTCAGATGAATTCAGTTCATTTTGTATGGTTTCAATACTGTCGTAATACCTGTAGTGTAAAACACCTACTGCAGAAAACGGTACTGCATTCTCTACCATCAAAAGGCTGTCGTTGCTGTAATATGGTACTTTGTTAAGCAGGTATATAGCCAGATAATAATCGAAGTTGTTTTTGTATTTGTGATGGTTGATGATGTCTGCGTACTTGTTGGCAGCTTCCATTATTTTAGTCAGGTCATAGCCCTTCGGTACACATATTTGTGTCACATTGCGGCAGCCCAGACCATAATAACTGAATACATCATTCATTAATTTGTCCAGTTCTTCTGCTGTTTCCGTGCCATCAAGTATAGCTACAGAGGTTCTGTTTTTACGAATGATATTTGGGTACTTGGCAAAGTACTGCTCGAAGTAGCGGGCAGTATTATTGCTACCAGTGGCGATATAAGCATCACAGTTTTTCAGGTTATCGGCAACAATTACCTCGTTGGCCACCTCACTGTTCCACTCAGTTAGTTTGGCAATAATATGTTTCAGTAAAACTTCATCTTTAGAGGATAGTTTCAACTTTGTGATATGGCCTGACATGAAGCAGCTCAAAAAATCGTGGAAGCCAACCAAAGGAATATTTCCCGCAGTCACAATACCGACTGTTTTAGGATTGCTGACAGGGGCATATTTACTTATCCATTGTTCAAGCTTGTCTTTTTGCAGAAATTCGGCGCAGATATTGCTAACAGCCAGTTGAACATTATCCCTTGTAAACCATGCATTCATAGATACAGCCCTATCTTTGGTAATATCCCATTCTTCACTATCAGATAGCATATATTCGCCCAACTGAACTAATAAAGCTATTCTTTGTTCTGTATTCAGCATTTGCATTTAAATTTCTGAGTGCGAAATTGTAACTTTACAGGCAGAAAAACTAAATAATAATATCATGGCTATAAAAATAACTGACGAATGTATTAACTGTGGTGCGTGCGAACCTGAATGTCCTAATAATGCGATATACGAGGGTGGCGTAGAATGGGCTATAGCAGATGGTACTTCTGTGAAAGGCGCGTTTACCCTGATGGACGGATCTAGCACAGATGCATCGGCAAAACACGAACCTATAGCAGTTGATACATATTATATTACTGCTAATAAGTGTACGGAGTGTCAAGGCTTCCATGATGAGCCTCAATGTGCTGCAGTTTGCCCGGTAGATTGCTGTGTACCAGACGAAATGTATCAGGAAACAGTAGATGAACTGCTGGCTAAGAAAGAAAAATTGCACCTGTAATACAGGGTTGCTATAAAAAGAAAAGCCTCTATCATTGATGGAGGCTTTTCTTTTTATAGTGTTGTTACTTACTGATTATTCGGCGTGAGGTCGCTGATTTTCTTCCATCCTACACCCGGTTTAGCGTGCTTGTCTATTTCGCTAGCTAACATGTTCAGGAATTTTGGCCCGAAAGGAGCGTTGGCAATGGTTTTGTCTTTGCCATTTATTTTGAATCCATAGTATAAACCCGGTGCGTCGGGTATGATATTGTCGTATACTTCGCGACAGGTATCAACCCTGTTATCTGCAAATTTTTTAAGGAGCTTTGTAGCTTCTTTAGAACCAATATTAGATTCATATACACCTGTATACTCTGTAAACTGGCGACCTGTATAGCGGATAAGACCATTTTTATAAATTTCAACCATATATGCAGGGCAGCGGCCAAAGCACGCGGTTCTTTCCATCTTAACATAAGTTACAGAAGGTGTTTTTGATGCTTTCTTAGCGCATGCACTAAATGCTACAACTAATATTGCGGCTATAACAGAAATGTATTTCTTCATTTTATTTATTTTACGGTGTCAAAGATAAGCGATACAATTTTAGTCGCTTTCTTAATTTTTGTGAATGCAAATTTGCTGCCATTACCATGGATAAGGATTGGATATACAGACTCGCTTTAACATTTGTGAAAGGAGTGGGGCCTAAGACAGGCAGAACATTATTGGAACAATACGGTGATGCCAAAGCTATTTTTGATGCACCGGTTAAGCAATTGAAGCAAATTGACGGTATGACGGATATGCGTGTTAAAGCCTTAAAAGATGAAGAGGCATTTAACAAAGCTGAGTCTGAATTAACATATATGGCTGAAAATAGGATAACCCCTTTGTGGCTGTATGATGATAATTATCCTGCAAGGCTCAAAGCATGTGTAGATTCTCCGCTTTTAATATATGCTAAAGGTAATCCTGACCTGAATGCAGGCAAAGTAGTAGCCATTGTAGGCACCCGAAAACTGACGGAATATGGTGTTAAGCTGACTGAGGAATTGGTGGAAGGATTGTCTGGCATGGAGGGTGTATTGATAGCAAGTGGTTTGGCAGATGGTATAGATACTGTTGCACACAAACAGTGTGTTAAGCTGAATGTGCCAACAGTAGGGGTATTAGGGCATGGTCATGATAAAATGTATCCTGCAAATAACAGAACGCTGGCAAAAGATATGTGCAATGCTGGAGGTACTGTACTTACTGAATATGCATCAGGGACTATACCCATGAAAGATAACTTCCCGATGCGAAACAGAATAGTAGCAGGTATGAGCGATATTACTGTAGTAGTGGAGAGTGATATAAAGGGCGGTGCATTGATTACAGCAAGGCTGGCAAGCAGCTATAATAGAGAGGTGGCTGCGTTCCCCGGCAGGGTATCAGACAAGCGCAGTAGCGGTTGCAATGAGCTGATAAGAACCAATGTGGCAGCCATGATAACCAAGCCTGATGACCTGATAGAACTGATGAATTGGGGCAAACCGAAGGCAGCAAAGCCAGTACAACGGCAGTTGTTACTTGCGTTAACACCTGAAGAACAAAAACTGGTGGATTTGCTGCAAACCAAAGACAGTATGCATGCAGATGAGTTACTGCATCAGTCGGGGCTTAATAATTCAATACTAGCTGCAACTTTGCTGCAATTAGAAATGCAAGGCCTTATCAAAGCCTTGCCCGGTAAGATGTATAGAATAAATTAGATAACCTCGCCTTCCAGATCGTAATCGTAAGCCTTAGTAATGCGTACGTTTACGAAATCGCCTATTGGCAGTGCTTTTTTAGAGCTGATGATAACTTCGTTATCTACTTCAACACTATCAAACTCTGTACGTGCAAGGTAGCGGCCTGCTTCTTTTTTATCTATGATTACTTTGAATTCTTTGCCCACTTTTTCCTGATTTTTCTCGAAAGAAATCTCCTGCTGCACTTCCATTATTTCCTGTGCGCGGGCTTCTTTCTCTTTGGCAGAGATGTTGTCTTTAAGGTCGTATGCACTTGTATTTTCTTCGTGAGAATAAGTGAAGATACCGACACGGTCCAGACGTACATCTTCCAGGAATTGCTTTAGTTGGTCTACATCGTCCCTTGTTTCTCCCGGGAAGCCGGCAATCAACGTACTGCGTAGGCAAATGCCCGGTACTTTTTCGCGGATGGCAGCAACAAGGTCATAGATTTCCTGTGTTTCCATCTGGCGCTTCATGGCTTTCAGCATATTGTTAGATATATGCTGCAGTGGCATATCCAGATAGTTACAGATATTATCGCGCTCGCGCATTACATCCAGTATGTCCAACGGGAATTTTGACGGATATGCATAGTGTAGGCGTATCCAGTGCAAGCCCGGTACATCTGACAAGTGTTTGAGTAATTCGCTCAACGCACGCTTTTTGTATATATCAAGGCCGTAGTAGGTAAGCTCTTGTGCAATAAGCATTACTTCCTTAACGCCCATTGAAACCAGTTTCTTAGCCTCAGCTACAACTTCTTCAATCGTTTTGGATACGTGTCCGCCACGCATCAGTGGTATAGCGCAGAAAGAACAGGTACGGTTACAACCTTCAGATATTTTCAGGTATGCATAATGCTTAGGAGTGCTTAACAGGCGTTCGCCAACCAGCTCGGTTTTGTAGTCTGCATTGAATTGTTTCAGTATCAATGGCAGTTCCATTGTACCAAACCAAGCATCAACCTCAGGTATTTCATTCATCAGGTCGTTGCGATAGCGTTCGCTGAGGCAACCTGTGATGTATACTTTATCAAGCCTTCCGTCTTTCTTCAGCTCTACCTGCTCCAGTATGGTATTAACGCTTTCTTCTTTAGCCTTGTCAATAAAGCCACATGTATTTACTATCACTATGTTGTGATCCAACTTGTTGCTTTCATGGGCTACTTTTATACCGTTAGCATTCAGCTGGCCACTCAATACCTCACTATCCACCATATTCTTAGAGCATCCAAGTGTTATGATGTTTACCTTATCCTGATGTAGCTTTTTCGTTTTCACTATATACGTTTTTTACCTGTCAGTTCTATTTTTTACGGAAGTAGATGCGAATAGGTACACCACTGAAATTGTAGTGACTACGCAGCTTGTTTTCAAGGAAGTTTCTGTAAGAATCCTTAATTGAATCTGGGTTGTTTGCAAAGAATGCGAATGATGGCACCGCTGTTGGCAATTGCTGTACGAATTTAATGCTCACGTTATTGCCACGCGACATTGGCGGCGGGTAGTGTTTAATTTCCTGCAGCATCGTTTCATTCAGTTTTGATGTAGTGATGCGGCGTTGTTTGTTTTCAAACACCTCTATCGCTTTCTCCATTGCCTGAAAGATGCGTTTTTTGTCTTGTGCAGATATAAAGATTACAGGCACATCGCTAAACGGTGCAATTTTCTGTTTCACCACTTTCTCATAGTCGCGGGCAGTGTTGGTTTCTTTTTCTACAAGGTCCCATTTGTTTACCAATATCACCACACCTTTACCCTTGCGGGTTGCCAGGCTGAAGATGTTCACGTCCTGTGCCGTCATGCCATTTTCGGCATCTATTATCAGCAAGCATATATCAGCCTCATCCATAGCACGTATAGCACGGATTACGGAGTAAAATTCAAGGTCTTCAGAAACGTTTTTCTTTTTCCTGAGGCCGGCAGTATCTATTAGTATAAACTCTTTGCCAAACTGATTGTAATGCGTGTGGATTGTATCGCGGGTAGTGCCGGGGATGTCAGATACAATGGTACGTTCTTCGCCAATCAGGGCATTCAGCAGGGTAGACTTGCCAGCGTTGGGCTGACCGATGATGGCAAATTTTGGTACTTCAATCTCTTCGTAAGTTATTTCATTGCCATCCTCATCATATTCTCGCTTTTTAATCTCTGAGTCAGGGATGTGAGAGGCTATTTCATCCAGCAACTCACCACTACCGCTACCAGATATAGAAGATAAAAAGAATGTCTTATCGAATCCCAGAGAATAGAATTCTGTTGCCATCAGTGCACGCTCAGAGTTATCGACCTTATTTACAACCAACAGCACAGGCTTTGTAGAGCGGCGCAGTATCTGGGCCATATCCTCGTCCTGATTTGTAATACCGGTAACGCTATCGCATACAAAAAGCAAGAGATTTGCCTCGTCTACGGCTATTTCTACCTGTTTACGTATCTCTTTTTCAAATACATCGTCTGAATTCGCAACAAAACCACCCGTGTCTATCACGTTAAACGGCTTACCGTTCCAGTCGGCAACGCCATATTGGCGGTCGCGGGTTACACCACTCACGTCGTCTACAATGGCTTTGCGTTGTTCCAGCAACCTGTTGAACAAGGTTGATTTACCAACGTTGGGCCTTCCTACTATTGCTACAGTAAATCCGGGCATATATTAAAATTAGCCGGCAAAGATACTATTATAATCGCAGCTACACGTATTTCCATGACAATTAATAATGATGTCTGAATAATCATTACATTTAACGACGATTTAACGACATTTTAATGATGAAGAAATTACTTATTGCCGCTTTTGCAGCGATATCAGCTTTTTCAGCACAAGCTGCCAACGGAGACACTACATGGGTGCAGGCGCATGCCGACAAATGGTTAGACCATTATGGTGCGCATGATACTACTGTTCAATTTCCTGACGGTACAAAAAGCTATCGCAGGGTTTACATGATTTGGACTTTGGGTAAATACCAATGCCCGGGTAGCCCACAGTATTGCGGTGATTGGGATTATACCGTGAATACCTACCTGATGACAAAAGTTGGCGACACCGTTGAATTGGGGCGTTATATAACACCATACGCTAATGCAGGTTCTCCTCGCACACCATGGACATGGAGGCAGCGTTATGTTTTTGATGTCACAGATTATTATACTTTACTTAAAGACAGTGCAACGATTCGCATCAATTACTCAGGATACTCTTGGGGTTTTACAGGTAATGTAAAATTTGCATTTGTTGAGGGTACACCCGCGCGTAATGTATTAGGCATCAATAAACTATGGGATGGTTATTACAATTTTGGTGGTGCAACACCTATTGATAACTATGTAGCACAAAAGTCGCTTACAGCACCAGCCAGCACTCAATTTGCTGAGCTTAAATTTATAGTATCGGGCCACGGTGCAGATCAGAACTATTGTTCTGAATTCTGTAAAAAATACTATCAGGTGAAACTGAATGGTAGTATGATTGAGCAGAAGGATATCTGGAGAGATAACTGTGGTAAGAATCATTTATACCCCCAGTCCGGTACATGGGTTTATGACCGTGGTAACTGGTGCCCTGGCGATATAGTTTTCACAAATTCGCATAAATTGACCGGTATTACGGGCGGTAATAATTTTGATGTTGACGTTGACTTTGAAGGCTATACAAGTCCTAATGGCGGTGCAGGTTATGGTGTAAGCGGTAACGTGGTTTACTATGGTGCATACAACCATGCAAAAGACGCCTCTCTTGAAGATATTATTGCACCTTCAAATCATGAAACACATTTTCGTGAAAACCCATGTGGTGGAAAGCCTATTGTAGAGGTAATGAATACCGGTTCTTCTGCTATTACGTCTATGAAAATAGAGTATGGTGTAGATGGTGGTGCTAAATATACATACACATGGACAGGTACACTGAACTCTATGGAGAAAACAAAAATCACCCTGAATGAATTGGGCGATTTGAGAAAGGTAACAGGTACTAATAATAGCTTTACGGCTAAAATATTAGAGGTAAATGGTGGTGCTGATGAAGATGCTACTAATGATCAGTTAAAATCATATTTTACTGCAGCTCCGCAATGGCCTATGGCTATCAGGATAAACTTCCGTACAAATAATGTACCTGAAACCCGTTGGAAGATATATGATGGTTTAAATAATGTTGTTGCACAACGCGATGGTTCAAGTGCAACTACTACTTATACAGATACTGTTAAGCTTGGTCCTGGTTCGTACAAATTGGTAGTAGAAGATGATGGTTGTGATGGTTTGAGTTGGTGGGCAAACACAGCTGCAGGTTCAGGAAATATGCAAGTTCGCGCTCTTTCAAACATCACTCCATTTACATTGTCCGGGTATTTTTCAGGCGATTTTGGTTGTGGTTATACACAAGAGTTTACAGTTTCATGGCCTACAGGTATTGAAAATGTAAATGAAACATATTCTGGCATAGCACTATATCCAAACCCTGCAACTAGTCAGGTTACTGTTGCTGTTGATGCAAACGTTGTTAAAGGCATTATCAACCTTGTAGATATTACAGGTAGGGTTGTTGCTTCTCAAGTTGCTAATAGCGAAGAAACAACTATTAATACTGCATCACTGGCTAATGGTGTTTATTACGTTACTTATGTAGCAGATAATGCAGAGGTGAAACTGAAATCGAAATTGGTGATTGCTAAATAATCTACCGTTTAATAAATTAATATCAGGGCTGCCACATGGCAGCCCTGATTATTTAGAACAATGCTTTGTAATTTTGTATGGTATGAGCGACAGAATTGAAAAACTAAAAGCTTTCTTGAACGATACTCCCAACGACTGCTTTCTGAACCATGCTTTGGCTTTGGAGTATATAAAGTTGGGAGATGATACGGAAGCAAAGCTTTTGTTTGAAAAGAACATAGGTACAGACGTTAACTATGTTGCCACGTACTATCATCTGGGTAAGTTGCTGGAACGCATCGGAGAACAGGAAGAGGCTATTAAGATATATGAGCAAGGAATGGCAGTAGCCAAAAAAGTAGGGGATAATCATAGTTATAACGAATTGCAGGGAGCATACGAAGACCTTGTTTATTGATATGGATTTACTGAAAAGATTTATTGAGAATTGGAATAAACGACAGTTTGCGGATAAACAGCAAACTGTGCTGCTGGCTGTAAGTGGCGGAAGCGATTCTATGGCTATGTCGCACTTGTTTCTGAAGGCAGGGTTGTCTTTTTCAATAGCACATTGCAATTTTCAATTGAGAGGAGAGGAAGCAGATAAAGATGAACAACTGGTAAGGGATTGGTGTTTTGATAATAATATCGTCTTTCATCATGTACGTTTTGATACAAAAGAAAAGATGGAAGAGTGGGGTAAAGGCGTGCAGGAAACTGCCCGTATACTCCGTTATGAATGGCTTGAAAACCTGAGGAAAGAACAAGGGTATAGCCATATAGTTACTGCACATCATGCCAATGACAATGTAGAAACACTGCTGATGAACCTGTTTAAAGGTACAGGTATAGCAGGCCTGCACGGTATACCTGTAGTAAATGAACGTATCATTCGTCCGTTGTTGTTTGCACAAAAGAAAGACATAGCAAGCTATATTGCAAAGCATAATATACCCTATAGAGATGATGCATCTAATGCTACAGACAACTACCTACGCAATGCTGTAAGGCATCATATAGTACCTGTAGTAGAGGAGTGGTTTAAAGATGGAGTACAACAGGTAAACGAAAGCATTAACCGTTTTTCGGAAGCGGAGATTTTGTATCGCAAAGCTGTAGACAGAGAGCTGAAACGTTTGATAGAGAAGAGAGGTAATGATTATTACATCCCTGTGCGCAAGCTGATAAAAACCGAACCGCTTTCTACCATTTGTTACGAATTGTTACAACCATTTGGTTTTACTGCACTACAGGTTACACCTGTGCTAAATCTGTTGACTGCTGAAACAGGTAAGAGGGTAGAGTCACAGACGCATCATATAATTCGTAACAGAGATTTTCTGATAATAACAGCTAAGCAATTCAACGCTACCGACTTCATACAGATAGACTCTGTGCCATGTAGTATTCATGCAGGTAAGCATCAATTTGTATTTAGTGCAGATGATGACAATAAACATATACCATCTGATAATAACATTGCGCACATAGACATTGAAAAACTGAGCTTCCCATTAATACTCAGAAGGTGGAAAACAGGCGACTATTTCTATCCTTTAGGTATGGGGATGAAGAAAAAGAAGCTAAGCAAACTGTTTATAGACAACAAAGTGCCGCTACATGAAAAAGAGCATGTATGGGTGTTGGAAAGCGATAAACGCATTGTATGGGTAGCTGGTATGCGCCTTGATGAAAGATTCAAAGTGAAAGAAACTACTCAAAATGTATTGGTTGTTAAAAAGACGGATGCATAAGTTGCCTGAAGAAGATTTGCCCGTGTGTCGGGTCGAACAATAAGGTAAACAAGAAGCCATATACTGCACCCCAGAAGTGCGCATCGTGCCCAATATTATCATTTCCTTTTTTGCCCATGTAGGCAGAATATGCCAGATAGCCTATTGCCGCGATAATGCCAGGTATAGGTATGAACCATATACTGATGATTTGCCAAGGGGCAAAATATACATAGGAGAACATCACTGCCGACACACCGCCCGATGCCCCTAATGCCGAATAGTAGCTATGGTTTTTATGCTTTGCAAAGGATGGGAGCCCGCTTGCGATAATACCCGATAAGTACATTATGGGAAATAGGTAGGGTTTACCTATGTATTGAAAATACATTTCCAGCACATCGCCGAAAGTGTATAGTGCAAACATGTTGAAGAACAGGTGTATATAGTCGGCATGTATAAAGCCCGCAGTAATAAACCTGTAATATTCACTTGTGTTATCATTCATTCGCCAAGGCCAGAAGATTAATTTGCCTCTTAACTGGTCGTTATTGAACGCGGCAAGTGAAATGATTACAGTAACTATTACAAATATGAGTGAGTAAGACATGTATATTGAATGTATTGACGAATATAACGTAAGAATCAGGAATGGTGGTATGGGGAATTGTTAAGAATACTGAAAGCACGGTAAACCTGCTCTGCTAAAATGAGGCGGACTAACTGGTGCGGAAATACAAGATTAGATAAAGACCATACTTGTTTGGCCTCTGCACGCACTTTGTCAGACACACCGTATGCACCACCTATTAATAGCACGACTGTTTTTACACCTTGATTCATCATTTGCTGAAACTGCTGGGCCCATTGAGGGGAGCTGAGCATCTTGCCCCTTTCATCAAGTAATACCAGATAATATTGTGGTTCCAGGCGTTTCAGAATCAGTTCTTCTTCCTGCTGTTTTGTTTTTTCTATATCTGTTGTTGCTGATTTTTTAGGTGTTTGAAGTATAACAAGTTCTACGGGATTATATGGCTTTGTTTTTTTGAAGTAATGGGCAATTCCCTCGTCAATAAAAGACTCATTTTCCTTGCCAATAGACCAGATTTCGATATTCATATACTTCTAATAATCCGCCAAAATACCACATTCCATGCGGTTTTGAAGAAGTTGAAATAAAATTTCCGAAAAAACTGTTTGTAAAATCTGGCATTTACCCTATCTTTGCAATCCCAAAACGGGAATGGCCTCGTAGCTCAACTGAATAGAGCATTTGACTACGGATCAAAAGGTTTCAGGTTTGAATCCTGACGAGGTCACTACACAGCAAAGGGTTTCAAGCTACACAGTTTGAAACCCTTTTTCATTTGCATACATCCTACATCATTTTTAGAAAATAAAAAAAGCCAGCCTGAAAACAGGCCAGCCCCTATAAACCCTATCACCATGAAAACATTTCAAAGATATAATGCAGATACGCTGCTCATATCACTATAATTAGTAGTTTTTTACTTGCCGAACATTTTGGTAATATCTCCCAGATCTACGTCGCCGTCCTTGTCTTTATCCAAGCCAAACTGAGAACCTACAGAGTTAATGATGTTTTGAACACCACCACCTTGACCACTTGTCAGCGAGCCTATGATACCTTGCAGATCGATGCTTTTATCATTAGGGTCATTGGCTTTATTCTTTAATGAATTAAGTACCTGTGGTATCAATCCGCCAGCTATGTTTTTTGCTGTCTCTGCATTGATGCCGAATTTCTGCGCAATATTACCTGCAAAGTTTTCAGACAGGCCGTTTACGGCACCGCTGTTATTGCCCTGCAGCAGGCTTGTTAATTGCTCCATATTGCCGCCACTCATCATTTGTTGCAAACCACCGAAAATTGAGTTGCCCGCTTCCTGCATTACTGCATCGTTATGCTCGTTTGGTACGGCATTATTTTCAACAACAGCTTGCTGGCCGTGTTGCTTTATGATGTTCATTAATTGGTCTAACATAATATATCGTTTTGATTGAATGGCGTAATATACAAACTTGTAGGGTAGCAAAGTGTAGAACTATTCAACACATAATAGAATTATAACACCCCTGTAGTGGCATTGCTTTTGTTCAATAATGCTTCAATTTCCTTTTCTCTTTTTAGTATCTGCATACGCAGTGGTGAAAACAGCCACGTAGCTCTCAGTTTATTCAGCCTGTCTTTAGGAGGTAATAACAGCAGCCGTTTCAGCCATGTTAGAGGTGCGAAATGCCTGAATACGCCAGATAGCTTCACAAAGTAAATGACGGTGCTATTGTCTGCCTGGTTCAGTAGCATTTCCAGTTCTTTTACATCTGTAAGAGAGGAAATGCATAATACAGTACCATTTTTGGGATTGAAATACTGTTGCAGCGACTTTTCATTATTCCATTCGTTATTGCTGATGATGCGTGATGCTTTTTCAGTATCGTTCAGATGTTCAGGGATATTAAAGTGCTGGTCGGGTATGTAACGCAGTGCCCATTCTTTTTTGCTGAGGGTATCATAGACAGTCCATACATAGTTCTTGTAATAGTTCAGCATCTCTTTGTAATACCCCTCGCTAAGCCATTGTTGTTTCAGGCTGTGCTGAAATGACGCATAGAAATACAGGTGCGATGCGTATGGCTCAAACATTTCGGGTATACGAACTACCAGTTCACCGCTTTTGGCATATACTTTCCATACTATACGGCGCACATCATCGCCCGACTCAAAATCTTTATAATTCAGGTATTCGCCCTCAACACGTCGCAGTTGCTCTATACGTATATCCATCGTTTCCGTCTTCTTAGGATATACCTCTCGGTCGTCATCTTCTTTCAGTACAGGTGGTTGAGAAAAATGCCCTGAAATAGGCTGAGATACTGCCAGTTTGCATATCTGCAGCATATCTTCAAAAAATACAAAACCACCTTTCAGTTCATATTCTTTAATATCGGGTAGTTCCATTCTGCTGCGCCCGGTTATGGCAGCACGCAAGAGGCTTTTTTCTTTTCTTTTATTAGACAGCAGGGTGAAGGTGTCTGTCATCTGATGATTATCATAAAACAAACGACCTTTTACAAAACCAAGCAACGGCCTGTATACACCACTTATTGCAGCATTCAGAAACAGTTTATTCTTTTTGCCGTTAACGGTTTCGGTAGTAAAGCTTACATCTAGCTTGTATTGTTTACTGTGTTTCAACCACAGATAATACAGCCAACTGGCTATGGTACTAAGTACCGAAAGTATTATCAACGCTAATAAAAACCAGAACACAATCTTGCCCATTAGTATTACAAAAGGGCGAAAAGGGGTGACTTCATCTTTCTGCAACGGTTGGTACAATATGCGATAAGCAATGTATGCGGCCAAACCGTATATCAGGGTGTTCAGCGTAAAGGGTAGGTACTGCCAATAGTACCGCAACAGCCATTTCAGTTGTTTCCAGCGCATAGTTTATCTGTGCATGAAAATAAACAATACTCTACCAAGATTCTGTTAAATATCAGCAATAAATTAATCGCTACACATTTAGAGATTTATTAATTTTATACATCTCAAAATCACCCCATTTATGAAAAAGACAATCATCATTGCCGCATCTCTTTTCTTGGTTCAACATGCTTATGCGCAACCTGGCAGCGGCTATGCCCGCCGAGCCATAGAAGATAAATACGAAAAAGATAATGCAGGCAACAAGCAGAAGGGTATGGACTGGCTTAACAATGCCATGAATGGCAAAACGGAAGAGGTTTATAAATTTCCGTTGAACGTGAAGATGCACATGACTACCTATAAAAATGGTGAAGTAAAAGATGAAAACGACATGGATTATTATCTGAATACAGGTGCCAAATATTTTGGTGCAAGAATAACGGATAATAATAAGCGTAAGAATAAAAGCATCATGTTTACCATCTACGATTATGATAATAACAGCTCTATTATGATAGATGAAAACGAGAAGACATATATGGCTGTAAACATTAATGCTTTTATGAGTGCCGAAGCGCAGGCTAACAGGGGAAAGACTACCACAGACGGCAAGTATAAGAACGATTGTAAGAAGAGTGGAAAATCAAAAACTATTCAGGGCTATAGTTGTGAAGAATATGTTTGTATTGACGAAGACCGTAATCGCCGCAGCGAGATATGGGTAACTACAAAGATACCGGTAGATATTTCACAAAGCTTTATGCGCAGTCCGTATGCTTATGTTAGTACCAATAAAATGGCTGGTATGATGATGGAGGGTAGTTTTTATAAGAACGACCAAATTGAAAGCAAAATGGAAGTGACAAGTGTCAATACAAGTGCAAACTATAATGTGACAATGAGCGATTACTCAAAACAAGGCATGCGTTAGTATTATTCCTGATTTTCTAAGAGCTTGATACCTGTTTGCGTCAACTCTATTTTATGCTGTTTGTATAAAGCACCAACCGTCATTTTAAATACTTTCTTGCTGATCCCGAAGAATTCATAGATTTCTTCGGGATTGCTTTTGTCGTGATATGGCAGGTAGCCATTGTTCTCTTGCAGCAATCGTAATATTTTGTCCGTTTCGCTTTCTACTTTTTTATAACCAGCTTCGCCGAGCGATACGTCTATTTTACCCTCTTCTTTGATGGACTTGATAAAACCTTTTTCGTGTGCACCGTATTCCAATTCTCGAAACACCTCGTTATAGTGCAACACACCTAAATGCTTGTTGTTGATGATGACCTTGTAACCAATATCGGTTTTTTGGTACACCAGCATATCTACCTCATCTTTTTCTTTAACTGTAAGGTTCTCGTTACTCAGCGTTCGTTCTACACGTTGTGTAGCTGCAATACGGCCTGTACGTTCGTCTATATAAAGTTTTACAAGGTATTCGCCGCCAACATCTATACGGGTTGTTTGCTGAGAAAGGGGCAGGAAGATGTCTTTCATCAAACCCCAGTCAAGAAACGCACCCTGGTTACTGATGCTTACCACTCTTAATAAAGCAATATCACCCGCAACTGCCAATGGCTTTTGTGTGGTAGCAATCAGCCTGTTTTCGCCATCGTGATACAGAAATACTTCTATTTCATCATCAGGCTTCAGTCCTTTGGGTACAAAACGTTTGGGTAGCAGTATTTCACCATCTTCGCCACCATCAAGATACATGCCGAAGTCTACTTTCTTTACTACTTTAAGTGTATTGTATTGCCCTACCTGAACCATAAATTTTATAATACGATTGGCAAAGGTACGCTTATTTTAGTGGTGAGGCAGCTTTCTTGCCTATCATCCCAAGGTGCGTATCGTTGAAGCTGGTAATGTGTTTTAACCCATATCCCATCATTCTGTCGAAAGAAGCGTGTGCAAAAAGCATTAAACCCGCGAGTAGGATATATTGGTTGCTTGTGATAATGCCCAATGCTATCACAGCAATTGCTATGGCTTTATGATGAAACAGATTGTAAGTAAGTGCACCGATTTTATTATTAATAAGATAGCCGAGCATGCTGATGTCAGGAGCGAAGAACAATAGCAGGTATACCCACCAGCCAAGTTGCAGATTCAGTTTGGTCATCATGTAGATGGCGATGGCAGTCATTGCCAGTTCTTCAATTCTAAGTACGTTTTTCATTGCTTTATGATTTTGTATCACAAAGGTCTGAAGCAGACGAAGGAGTAGAATTGATAAATATCAAGAATTTCAGCCGATGGATTTTTTGCGGAGCCGGCTGAGTGTTTCAGGAGTCATACCGAGCATTGATGCAAGGTATTGCAATGGCACCTGATTGAATAATTCGGGATTGATGGCAAGCAATTGATTATACCTTTCCTCGGCTGTCATAAAAAGGTGGCTGTTTACCCTTTCTTCCAATATGATAAAGCATTTGGCAAGAAACAGCTTTTCGAGTTTATGCCATTCGGGTATGTTGTTGCCCAGCGCATCGTAGTTGTTTTTATCTATGGTATACAGTTCGCAGTCTGTGAGCGCCTGCATATTCCAACGTGCAGGTGTATTGAAAATAAAGCTAGCAAGGTCTGTCACAAAATAGCCGGGCGTGCTTATCCATTGTGTTACTTCCTTGTCGTTTTTATTGGCGTATATCCTTACTAACCCTGCTTTTATAAACGATAGTTGTGTACATGGGCGTTGTTCTTTGAGTAGATAATCTCCCTTATTTACGGTTTTGTAGGTGAAAGCGGATGCAATGGATGCAAGGTCTTCTGTCCTTGCATCGAAATAGGTTTGTATATATTGCTCCAATTCTGTCACAGAACAAATCTATTAATTAATAAGCTACAGTTGCATATTATTGCAGTATGGCAGAATTACAACCGTTTAAAGATTTATATTCTCCACAGTCTGTAGGCAGGCTGGGGCAATACATAAAGAAAGTGTATCCGCAGTTTCAGAAAGATAAGTTTGAGAAGGTAGTTTTTGATAAGGGCTGGAAGGAAAAGGAACTGAAGCAACGCATGCGGCATATAACGCTTTCGCTCAATCAGTTTTTACCTGCAAGCTTTAAAGAAAGCAGTGCAGTATTGATAGACTGCGTAATGCAAATGCGCAAAGAGGGTATAGAAAGTCTGGGTATAGAGTTTCTTTCTTTGCCCGATTATATTGAAGTATTCGGGATAGAGGATTATAAGTCTTCTGTAAAAGCTATAGAGGTGATAACGCAATTCATCAGTTGTGAGTTTGCCGTGCGTCCATTCATCATAAAATATGGCGACAAAATGCTCCAACAGATGGATGCATGGGGTAGCCACAAAAATCATAAAGTCCGCAGGTTGGCTTCCGAGGGTTGCCGCCCGCGTCTGCCATGGGGCATGGCATTGCCAGCATTGAAGAAAGACCCATCGGCAATACTACCCTTGCTGGAAAGGCTAAAGGATGACGAACACGAGTGGGTGAGGCTTAGTGTTGCCAACAACCTGAACGATATATCTAAGGATAATCCCGATACGGTACTGAGGCTGTTTAAGAAATGGCATGGTAAGAGCAAAAATGCAGATTGGGTTATCAAACATGCATCGCGCACATTGCTGAAACAAGGCAATGCCGACCTGATGAAGCTATTCGGGTTTGGAGATGATGGCAGTATTCGGCACAACCACTTTAATATTGAGACACCGAAGGTAAAAGGCGGGGAAGACCTGCAGTTTTCATTCAGCGTAACCAACACTGGTAAAAAGCCTCAAATGGTAAGGCTTGAATATGGTATGCACTACCTGCGTGCAAACGGTACCCATTCTAAAAAAGTATTCAAAATAAGCGAGCGTGAATGTAAACCGGGAGAAACAATAGCCATTACCCGTAAGCAAAGTTTCAGGCCTATTACTACCAGGGTATATTATCCGGGCAAGCAGAAGGTATCGCTGATTGTAAACGGTACAGAGCGTGTGATAGCTGATTTTGAACTGAAAGGATAGCTGTTTGTAAGCTTATTTTGACTTTCAGCCACGGAATGTTACTTTTGCATAAATCTCGTAAGTTTGAAGACCCTGCTTGATACTAAGCAATTAGACATTACGCTCCAACGCCTCGCTCATCAACTGATTGAGAACCATACCCAATTTAAAGATACAGTACTGATAGGCATACAACCACGCGGTGTATGGCTGTCTGACCGTATTGCTGGCTTGCTAAAAGGCATTACTGGCCAGCAGAGTATACCGTATGGCAAGCTGGATATCACTTTTTACCGAGATGATGTGCATCAGGGCAACGAAATACACGTGCCTTCCCAAACAGAAATCCCCTTCAGTATAGAAGATAAAAATGTTATACTGGTAGATGATGTGCTGCATACAGGACGCACCATCCGTAGTGCAATGGATGCTTTGATAGACTACGGAAGGCCTAAAAGTGTGGAGTTGCTGGTATTGATAGACCGCAGGTTCAGCCGCGAATTGCCGATACAGCCAGATTATGTGGGACGTACAGTTGATACCATCATCACACAGAAGGTAAAAGTGTACTGGAAGGAAAAAGACCTGAAAGACGAAGTAGTACTTATTGATTAAATAAATTAGAATAAAAAGATATAGATGTCGCTATCTGTAAAACACCTGCTGGGTATTAAAGAACTACAAACGGAAGATATTCATACCATCTTTCGCACGGCAGACAATTTTAAACAGGTATTACAAAGGCAGATAAAGAAAGTACCTGCCCTGCGCGATACCACAGTAGCCAATATCTTTTTTGAAAATTCTACCCGAACACGCATATCATTTGAACTGGCACAGAAAAGGCTGAGTGCAGATGTGGTAAACTTCTCTGCGTCAGGGTCATCGGTATCAAAAGGCGAAACGCTGATAGATACGGTAAACAATATACTGGCCATGAAGGTAGATATGGTGGTAATGCGCCACTCTGCCAGCGGGGCTCCTTGGTTTCTTGCCAATCATATAGATGCCAGCATCATCAACGCAGGGGATGGTATTAATGAGCACCCTACACAGGCACTGCTGGATGCCTTCTCGATGCGTGAAAAATTGGGCGACCTGAAGGGTAAACGTATCACTATCATAGGAGATATTATGCACTCGAGGGTTGCATTAAGCAATATCTACTGCCTGAACAAACTGGGGGCAGAGGTAATGGTTGCAGGCCCACCCACACTGATACCAAAACATATAGAAGGCTTGGGTGTGAAAGTGGAGTATGATGTGAAGAAGGCGCTGCAATGGGGAGAGGTTGCCAACGTACTTAGAATACAACTGGAACGTCAGCATAAACCACTGTTCTCTACACTCAGAGAATATGCACTATACTACGGCATCAATAAACAGATGCTGGACGACCTGCAGAAAGAGATGATCATCATGCACCCGGGTCCCATAAACAGGGGGGTGGAGCTGAGCTCTGACGCTGCAGATAGTAAACAATCTATAATATTAGATCAGGTAGAAAACGGTGTAGCCATCAGAATGGCTGTAATCTACTTGTTATCAGGCAAGAGTGAATTAGAATAATTTTAATTGTTTAAAATCTAAATGTAAAAAGTTGAAAGCTTTTAGCTTTCCTCTTAACAATCTAATCGTATCTTTGACGCCTGTTTTGAACCGTAAGTTTTACGAATTAAAACAAATTTCTAACTAACAGACTTTATATGGCATCTACCTGGTTTCGTAGGATTAAGAAGGGTATATTGACCGATACGCGTGAGAAGAAGGAAACCCCTGATGGCTTGTGGCATAAGTGTCCTGAATGTAAGACAACTACTACCACGCAAGAGCTGGAGAATAACTATTACGTTTGTCCGAAGTGCAGTTACCACAATCGTATAAACGCCGCCGAATACTTTCCGATTATCTTCGATAACAAAGAGTACGAACTGCTTTTTGAAAACATCGTTCCGAAAGACAAACTTGGCTTCGTAGATCTGAAACCGTACGATGTACGCCTAAGGGATGCGCAGAAAAGCACAGGCCTGAAGGATGCAATGACCGTAGGGGTTGGTAATGTGAATGGTTACGGATTGGTGGTTGCGTGTATGAACTTCAACTTCATTGGTGGTTCTATGGGTAGCGTAGTAGGTGAGAAAATAGCACGTGGTATTGACTACGCCATTGCCAATAAGATGTCATTTATGATCATCTCTAAATCGGGCGGTGCGCGTATGATGGAAAGCGCCTTTTCGTTGATGCAAATGGCTAAGACATCTGCTAAGCTGACTCAATTGGCTAAAGCAGGGCTTCCGTACATATCGCTGATGACAGACCCTACAACAGGTGGTGTTACAGCGTCTTATGCTATGCTGGGCGATGTAAACATTGCTGAACCGAAAGCGTTGATAGGCTTTGCAGGCCCGCGTGTTATCAAAGAAACTATTAAGAAAGACCTGCCATCAGGCTTTCAGCGTTCAGAGTTTTTGCTGGATCATGGTTTCCTCGATTTCATCGTTCATCGCCCTACATTGAAAGAAAAATTAGCAACAGTAATTGAATGGTATATGAAAGGGAAGTAACACTCCCTTTTTTTAATGGAGAGTAAACACATTGGCTACAGATAAAGTATATATTAAAAACCGACCTGCAACATTTGAATATGCTATCGAGGATAGGCTGACAGCCGGTATTATGCTTACCGGTTCAGAAATCAAGTCTGTTCGCAATGGTAAGGTCAGCTTTAATGATAGTTACTGTTTCTTTCACAAAGGCGAAATGTGGGTGAAGAGCCTGCATATTGCCGAATACGTAAATGCCGGTTACGCAGGCCACGATCCTGTGCGTGAACGTAAGTTGCTGCTTAATAAAAGAGAACTGCGCAAATGGGAAACCAAAATGCGCGAGAAAGGGTATACGATAGTGCCGCTTGCCATGTTTATAAACGATGAGGGCTATGCCAAACTGGAAATAGGCTTGGGCAAGGGTAAGAAGCTACACGACAAACGCGAGACTATAAAGTCTCGCGATGCCGAAAGAGAAATGAAGCGTTATTTGAAATAGTCTCTCTTATCACTTATCTGATAAGTGATATGTCTCCTTTCAGGAATATTTTTTCGCCATTGGCACATCTTGATTCTATAAAGTATACGAACACGTCAGGCCATTCGGCTTTGCCTTTGTAGGTGCCATCCCAGCCGTATTCAGGTTTGTTTGGCGGGAAGTCTCTGGCTTCATAAATCTTCTCTCCCCAACGGTTATACACTCTGAATATATCGATATTACTAACGCCTGATGCACTAGGGTAGAACTTATCGTTTGCGCCGTCACCATTAGGAGTAAATGTATTCGGGATAAAGAAGAGTGCGCCATCACAAGCTACACGTATTGTTATATCATCTTTCGCTTCGCAATAGTCAGTATATACAGTAGCCGTATATGTAATGGTTTTTGACAGAGAAGCTAACGGATCTATACAATCATAACAGTTCAATCCTTCAGCAGGTGTCCATTTGATGATGTTTGCCCTTGTTACATCGGCACGCAGTTGTATTACAGAGCCAGGTGTACCTTTCAGATCTGGGCCAAGTTCTACGGTTGGCTTTTTGTGAATCACAACATCCTGATACAAAGTGTCTTTGAAACACTCGTTTTCGGTAATGATAACACGGTATCTGGTATTAGTGTCTGTTGATGACACCGGGCTTGCAATCTTACTATTGTTCAGTGTTTGCTCCGGTGTCCATTCATAAGCTATGCCACCACTTGCATTCAGTTGAATTTCATCGCCCTCACATACATTTATTTCAGGGCCTACAGAAACAGGAAGTTTAGGTACCACTGTTATCTTGATAGTAGCAGTATCAAGGCAACTATTACTATCAACACCTACTACCGTATAGTCCGTAGATGTGTTTGGTTTTGCAATAGGTGTAGTGCATGTATTGCAAGACAGTGTAGCAGCAGGTGCCCATGTATATGTTTTCGCGCCCTTCACGCTTAGTAATACAATTTCACCAATACAAATGGTATCGTCAGGGCTTACCTCTATTACAGTTTCAGGGAAGTTTATAATTGTAGCAGTATCAGTTGCAGTACACCCATTATTGTCTGTAACAACTACGATATGCGTGCCTGCACTCAACCCTGAAGGATTAGCGGAAGTAGAGCCATTGGTCCATGAATAGCTATATGGTGATGTACCGCCTATGGTTGTTGTATTTATGGTACCTGTATTGTAGTTGACGCAGATCTTACCATTATCTTTTGCCTGTATGGTAAGCAATGCAGGTTCTGCTATAGCAGCACTATCGGTATACTTACAACCTTTCTCGTCAGTTATGGTCAAGATATAGATGCCGGGGTTCAATCCTGATAATGAAGCTGATGTAGATACTGGTGTAGTGTTCCAACTAAATGAGTATGGGGTAGTACCACCACTCACGCTTGTTGTAATATCGCCATCGTTTTTACTGTAACAAGTGATATCATTTTTCGTCAGTGTAGCATTTAATGGATTTGGTTGTATGATATCAGCAGTATCTGATTTATTACACCCTTTACTGTCTGTTATTATTACAATATAACGTCCTATTCCAAGATTATTGATTGATGCACTTGTTTTACCATTGCTCCATGCATAGGAGTATGGTGGCATTGCACCACTTACCACTACTGCTGCACTGCCATTCGTATCGCTATTGCAGGATACATTTGTTTTGGTTAATGTACTGATAAGCTGCGTTGGTTGTGTGATAGTAATAGTGTCGTATTTGGTGCAATTGTTAGTATCATTTATTGTTACAATATATGTACCTGCATTTAGCCCTGTTACCGTTGGGGTGGTTTTTACCGGAGATGTATTCCACGAATAAGTATAACCCGGTGTACCACCGCTTGCTATAACCGCAGCTGTGCCGTTGGTGCCATTGTAACAACTAACATCAGTTTTCGTTTTCGTATTTGTAAGTAATGTCGGTTGGGTAATGGTAACTGAATCAGAAACGCTGCACCCGAGGCTGTCTGTAACGACTACTGTGTATGTTCCTGCAGTAATGCCGGAAATAGTAGATGTAGTTCTTACAGGGTTTGTATTCCATGAATAAGTGTACGGCTGGGTGCCACCTGTTAGCATTACGGTGGCACTACCGTTGCTACCGTTATTACAACTGACATTGGTACGGCTTACTGAAGCTGACAATAGCAGTGGTTCTGTAATAACTGTAGTATCTGTTTTTATACAACCTTTACTATCTGTTACAGTTGCGATATACATACCTGCTTTTAAGCCACCGATACTTGTTGTTGATTGCACAGGTATGGTATTCCATACTATAGTGTATGGTGCGCTACCACCGGATATGTTGAGATAGATGTTGCCATTATTCCCGTTATGGCAACTTACATTGGTTTTTGTATGAGATACTGTAAGAAGCAGTGGTTCTGTAATGTTTACTGTGTCCAGCTTCGTACATCCTCTGTTATCTGTAGTAACAGATACATATGTGCCTGCATTCAGATTGTTTATTGACGGTGTGGTTCTCATAGGATTCGTATTCCAGCTATAAACGTATGGAGTGGTTCCGCCATTTGCAGTAATTGCAGCACTACCGTTGTTACCTGCATAACAGCTTACATCTGTTTTGGAAACAGCAGTGGTTAGTTGTGTTGGTTCTGTAATGTTGAATGTATCTATAAGTGTACATCCATTATTGTCAGCACTATTTACTATGTAAACACCGGCACCTAGTCCTCCCACGGAGTCTGAATATCTAGGCGGCGATGTATTCCAAGAATATGAATATGGTGGTGTGCCTCCAGTAAGAATTATTATTGCAGAGCCATTAGTAAGGCTATAGCAGGTAATATTGTTTTGTTGTTTTGTGCGGGTAAGTTTTGTGGGTTGTGTAAGTGTAATAGTATCTTTTTTGATACAACCTTGCCCATCTGTTGTAGTATTGATATATGTTCCGGCAGTGAGGTTGGTAACAGTAGATGTCGTACTTGTAGGCACGGTATTCCAGTTGTATGTATAAGGATTTACTCCCCCTGAAGCAGTTAGTGCTATACTACCATTATTGCCTCCATAGCAACTGATGTCTGTTTTTGTGTATGTAGTATTGATTGACTGCGGTTGTGTTATTATTACTGTATCTCTGGATGTACAACCCTTATTATCTGTTACCACAGATATGTAAGTGCCTGCATATAGATTACTGATAGCAGCAGTTGTTTTTACAGGGCTTGTATTCCAGTTGTACAAATAGGGCATGGTTCCTCCTGTTACAGTTACACTTGCGGCGCCATTATTATAACCATTGCAACTGACATCTGTTTTTGCAACTGACGTAATAAGTTGAGTTGGTTGTGTGATAATAAAGGTGTCCTGTTTGCTACAGCCTTTATTGTCTGTAGTTGTAACAATGTATGTTCCTGCTGCAAGATTGGTAGCAGAGTCTGTTGTGTTGCCACTAATATTCCAACTGTATGTATAAGGTGTAGTTCCGCCACTTGCAGTAACTTTTGCCCTGCCTGTATTTTGATTGTAGCAGTTAATATTTGTTTGTGCCTTTGTTGTTGCCAGTAGTGTTGGTTGTGTTATTGTGTCCGTCTTAATTCTCGAACATCCTATAGCATCTGATACTTTAATACTATAGATGCCGGGATTCAGACCTGAAATTGTTTGTGTTGTTTGGATGGGGCTTGTATTCCAGCTATAAGCATATGGAGTATTACCATTTACAGGGTTTACAGTTATGCTGCCATTAGCGGCACCATTACAGCTGATGTTTTGTTTGGTGGTTGTTATAGATAAATCACTAACAGAAATACCTACTGTATCTGTTTTAGTACAGCCATTGGTGTTTGTTACTGTCAATACATAACGTGTATCTGCTGTCGGGCTTGCTTTAGGTGCTAAGCAAGTACTACAACTTAACCCTGTTGTTGGAGACCAGTTGTATGTAAATGGTGCACCATCTCCTGTTATAGTATTGTTTAATAATACGCTATCGCCTAAACATATAGTAGTGTCGCTTCTACCTGCAATATTCAGGTTTTGAACCGTTACAGTAGTAAACAATGTATCAGGACATCCGTAGCCTGTATATGGAGTAAGTATAACAGCATATTTGGTTGTTGCTGATGGGGTGGGTATGGTTACAGTTTGTCCAGTGCCTAATGTCGTTGTTAAGGTAGAATCCTTCCACGTATAAGATTGAAAACCGGGAGGTGCAGTTAAGGTTGTTGTAGGCGAATTAACGCAAGCAACAGTATTGATTTTAAATAGTCCACAGTCAAGGTCTACATAACCATAGCCAAAGTGTGCGCCGAGAGCACAGTCGCCCGTTGCAAAATCTACGGTAACGGTTCTGCCTGCATAGCCTGATAAATCGATACTTGCAGTAGTCCATGATTTATACCAAACATTGCTACCCGTGCCGGATAATGTAAAGCCCGGCAGGGTAGATGTTGCTACGTAAATAAATTGACTGCAGTTTACAATTGCGTTTGTGATGGAGTCGTACGCCTTCACTTCAAATCTGGGTTGATCTGCAGCAGTATGGCTTGGATCCTGAAATACGACTGCATATCTGAAAATAAGGCTGTAGTCGTTTACACCGCTTGGCACACGCACATGATACCTAGCCCTTTCTGCCTGAGAGCCGGTATTGCTATTGCCAAGCCTCATAGAATAGCTGCCACTTCCCGGAGACACAATCGGGAAACCTCCAAATGGATCCACAGCAGTACCGCTTGTAATGACGTGCCTGTTTGTGACAGGGCCAGACAAAGTTGGGGTGTTAATAGCGCAACACGTACCTGTGTACAAGCGCCAGTTTGTAAAATTGCCCAATTCAAAATCGATGTTTGTAGGGCAGCTTACAGTTTGCGAAAACGTTTTAGGTGTAAAAAACACCATCAGGCAACACAATAGTGCTGCATAACGCAGGGTAGCCATAATTTCCTCCTCTATATGTTTCGCAGTGTCAGTTCTCTCTTCCTGATTGACTGCAGTTACAGCACAAATCCCACGTTTTCGCTGTGATGGAATACGAATGTAATATGAATTGCCCAATAAATCAATCATTTATGCAATATTTTATTGCCGGAGATTAACTTATTGTAATAACGAGTATTGGCTATCTATTGTGAGGTATTGGTTCTTCTTTTGTTATGAAACGGTTTCTATAAACTCAATTCCGTGGTGTTTCAGCTCTGTTAAAACAGGTCTGTAAACGGCAGGCATACTTGGTATCAATACCCCTGCAGGCGGTACAATTTTGTTGGTTAATACCATTTTGGCAAGAATAGCCATTGGTAAACCTACGGTTTTTGCCATAGCAGAATGGTCGCGGCTTTCGCCTTCTATCACCATAGTGCTGGTCATTTTGATTTTATCGCCACGGTGCATGTATTCTACCTCATGTTGCATTACCACCATGTCCTTATCTTCCGGAGCCATTTCCCATTTTTGTAAAAGGAGGTTCAGCAGTATGTCTGCAGAAGAAATATTGCCCTGATTAATTTTCACATCATCGAAAATACCGAGCCATGACAGTATTTCCATTGTTTTGCTGTCGCCATCTTCGCCAAGCTTGTTTTGGATATGACTACTAATGCTGCCTGATTCGTAGCCGGTTTTTTGTTTCACCCAATCTTCATAACTCAGGTTTGTAGTATCGATACTATCTTTCTGGTCATTCAGTTTCAACAGGATAATAGCTTGCCACCCTTTGCAAAATGTCGGATACCTGAGTGTAGCCCTGATAAAGGTCTTTATTTCAGGTACGTGATACAGGTCAAGATAACGAAGAGAGTCTCTGTTTGGGTAATAGGCAAGGCTGCCCAGTCCGTCAACTTTTATCTTTTTGCAGTTGTCAAACATGGCTTCGTATGGTACGGTAACTTCCTTGCCATTTTGCAAATAATGTGCGCCGTCGGCACCTGCTGTTATTATATTCTTAGGGTTCCAGCTGAACTTATAATGCCATGGATTATTGTCGCTACTTGGTGCTATTAGTCCACCACAATAAGATTTGAATGAAGTGATACTTGAAGCTACACGTTCTATACTGTGTATAATTTGGTTGGCCGTCATGTGGTCAATCCCCGGGTCTAAGCCCATTTCGCACATAAACATTAAACCAGCAGCTTTTACATCTGCATCCATTGCCTTCATTTCAGGCGAAATGTATGATGATGTGATGAGGTTCTTTTTATGTTTCAAACAGTCTTTTGCAAGGTGTATATGCAGGTGCGGCGGCATTAATGATACCACCATGTCTGCTTTTTCAACAAGCGGCTCGCGTTGAGTGCTGTCAGTAATATCAATTACTGCCACTTCCGAACAAGGATGATTTTTTACTTTTTCCTCTATAGCCTCTTTACTGCCATCAGCAACTATTACCTTCCATTTATTGCGCGATGCATTGTTAAGAAGATATTCTATCAGATAAATAGATGATTTGCCTGCCCCGGCTACCAATATTGTTTGCATAAGAAATACCTTACAATTGGTGTATATTGAACTTCAAATGTAAGGGGTAAAGGGCTTAGTACAAACATTTTCTAATAATATTTTATTTAATATTTGTTAATAATCATAGAGTTATGAGCAAAATTTGGTTTCAGGAATATAGCCTGAAGGAGCTAAATGAAAGGAGTAAAGGAACAATGGGTGAATTCTTGGACATGCAGTTTACCGAAATTGGGGATGATTATTTGTGCATGACTATGCCGGTAGATAACAGAACCAAACAACCATATGGCTTGTTGCACGGCGGGGCTTCAGCAGCTTTGGCAGAAACCATAGGTAGTGTTGCCTCGTCGCTATGTATAAATCCTGAAAAGCAAATATGTGTGGGCATTGAAATAAACTGTAATCATATTCGTGGTAAAAAAGATGGAGTAGTGACAGCAATTGCCAAGCCATTGCACATAGGCGCTACTACCCACGTCTGGGATATAAAAATAAATGATGAAAGAGGCAAACTGGTATGTGTAAGCAGGCTTACGGTTGCAATACTGAAAAGCTAAGCTATTTCATTTTCGTTATCCTCAGAATAGGGCTTCCCAGTACTTCTATTTCATGAGTTGATTTTTCGCGATTGTATTTGTATGCAGTGGTTCTGAATGTTTCTAAATAGTAATCTACCAGACTATCATTTTCTGTAACTATGAACCGCTCTCTGAGAGAAGGTTGAAGGCATGCTACATTTCGTTCTAATACAATCTTACCGTCATTAATGTATATTTTATCTTTTTTACTGTCCTTAGCAACCCACAACAGCCCTTGTTTGAATGAATGTTGCCAATAGTCAAGCTCATAGTTATTCATCAGATAGTCTTTGGAATGTGGTACCAACTCATTGAAGTAGACATTCTGATTAGGATGGAATTTTATAAAGAAAAACAATACCAGAGAAAGTTGCAGTGCAAATAAAGTCAATACAATAGTTTTAAGTTTTGTTTTCAACAATTCATTAATGGCAAATGCTACAAGGAAAACAAAAGCAGGATAAATAAAGTATAAGTGTCTCCAATCATCGTACAATACTGCTTTCAGGTATATAACTGCCACTACTGGCGCTATAAAACAAAAAACGAACATTAAATGCATTCGCACAGTAGTACTATCAAAAATGCCTGTAGGACGTTTAATGAATAATACTAATGCCATTACAATACCTATAATGCAAAGCAACTGCCAGTATATAGGTACAGTAATTGTAAACCACAAAGGAATATAATACCATGGCAACATGTAGGCAGGTATTACATCTCCGTTTAACAATACATCTCCCAGCCACCTGAATTTTGACAGATGCTCGTAGAAGATGAAAATATCGTTATAAACATCGCGCCATAGAGCCGGCCAGCTGATATACATTACAAGGCAGCCTGCAATGAAAAAAAGCAATAAAGAGATGAAGTGTTTTAAAGCAGCCTTTGGTGTTTTAATTGTATAAATAATATCAAGCAGCAGATAGCCGATTACCGGTGCAGCAATAATCATGTTCATTAGCCTTAGCCCGACGGCAAAACCACATACTACCCCCAATAACAGATACGCCCCGATAGTTTTTTTGTTGAATGCGTTGTATGCAGCAAAAAAACAAAGTAGAACTACCGATAATGATGGGATATCTTTAGTATTGATGAATGAGTGTGCATATATTCTGGGTGATAATACCAGCATCAGGAAAGTTGCAATGGCTACCAATTGGTTTTTATACAGCTTTAATGAAAGCAAATAGCCTGCAAACATGCATGTGAGAAAAAAGGTATGCGTTACTATGTGACGCATCGCATATATATCTGCCTTGTCTGTGAGGTGTAAGAGTTTCTCCAAGGCTATCAATGGCAACTCAAAACCAACGCCGTATTCCTTGTCAAGAAAGTTATCGAGTTCTCTATCTCCCCAGAATACATATCTGTAGTTTACATCCCCTATGTTATGCTGAACAAATTCATCGAAGCTGATACCATAGTCATTGAATATGGCGATGCCAATTACAAGAAAAATAAATAAAAGAATGAGTCCGGGCAGGTAGTGCTTCACCTTATTCATACTGTGTAAAAATAATGGCTTATTCAATGCTGTTATAACATTTGCTACACAAATGGTTTTTTGTATTATCTACAGTACTGATTCTCTCCGCTGCGTCTGTCATCAGGCAGTTTTTATCTGTAAAGTGATCTAAACCATAGTTATGACCTATTTCGTGTAGTGTTATTTTTATTATGCGTTCCATGTATTGATATTCATTATCACTGTAATGCCTTGCAGTGGATATAATACAGCTTTTACCGGGTTTGTATCCAAGTCCCGAATCCCCCAAATCTTATAGGTGCTTTCAGGCTTTTTAATATTTCCCCATTTATCTTGTTTGGTAGTATAAATATTTTCATTTGTAATGCCCACAATATATTGTACTGTATCCGACATAGTTTCTTTTAGGAGCTTTATGATAGCACTTGCAGCATAACGTTTGCCCTTTTCATAGTTGATAAAGCTATCTGGTAGGGTGATATATGGTAATATAATGACAGTACATGGATACTGCTCCTTTATATTATGTTTTAATATGTTTAATGTGTTTTGAGGTATATTGGCAATAGGCTGTAAGGCTATAATAGTTCGCGTGTTGGCTTCGTGACAGGAAATGTTGAATATAGCCATTGTAAGTAGAATAAAAAATACTTGTATTGGCTTATTTATCAACATATCCACCTGTGTTTCAGATAGTAATTTAAGGCTAAAATGGTTACATTTGCAATCTGAATTTTAATAACCATTTATGGAAGAAAACAACCAGGATTTAACGCCCGGAAGTGAGTCTAACGATTCGAACAAAATAATACAGGTAAACATCGAGGAGCAAATGAAAACTGCCTATATCGACTACTCAATGTCGGTAATAGTTGGTCGTGCATTGCCCGATGTAAGAGATGGTCTTAAGCCTGTACACCGCCGTGTGTTATTCGCCATGCACGAACTGGGTATCAACTATAATAAACCATATAAAAAATCTGCCCGTATCGTAGGTGAGGTATTGGGTAAATATCACCCGCACGGTGATAGCTCTGTATACGATGCAATGGTGCGTATGGCACAGCCATGGAGCATGCGCTATATGCTGGTTGATGGTCAGGGTAACTACGGCTCTCAGGATGGTGACGGCCCTGCGGCAATGCGTTATACTGAAGCTCGCTTGCAGCGTTTGGCAGAAGGTATGATGGACGATATCGATAAAGAAACAGTCGATTTCTCTCTCAACTTCGATGACTCTTTGCAGGAACCAACAGTTATGCCTACGCGCATACCACAGTTGCTGTTAAATGGTTCTTCAGGTATTGCGGTTGGTATGGCAACGAATATGATGCCACACAACCTGTCTGAAGTAATAGATGGTTGCGTTGCATATGTAGACAACAGAGACATTACCATAGACGAATTGATGAAGTATGTGAAAGCGCCTGATTTCCCTACAGGTGGTATCATATACGGTATAGATGGTATTAAGGCAGGTATGCATACCGGTCGTGGTAGGGTAGTGTTGCGTGGTAGGGTGAATGTGGAAACTACTAAGAGTGGTAAAGAACAAATTGTAATTACAGAAGTTCCATATCAAGTAAGCCGCGATGCTTTGGCAGAAAAAATAGGCTCACTGGTTAATAATAAAATTATTGAAGGCATCACACACGTTGCCAACGAATCAAACAAAGAAGGTACACGTATAGTTGTAGAGCTACGCCGTGATGCAGTAGCGCAGGTTATCATCAACCAATTATATAAATACAGTGAACTGCAAACTTCCTACGGTATCAACAACGTAGCACTTGTTGGTGGTCGTCCTAAGATATTGAACCTGAAAGACCTTATTTCAGAGTTTATCAGTTTCCGTCACGAGGTTGTGGTACGCCGTACAAAATATGAACTGCGTGAAGCTGAAAAACGTGCTCATATCTTAGAAGGTTATCTGATTGCATTAGACCATCTTGACGAAGTAATCGCTTTGATACGTGCATCTGTGAATCCTGACGAAGCTAAAACAGGATTGATAGAGAAATTCGGCATGACCGAAATACAGGCAAAAGCAGTGCTTGAATTGCGCCTGCAACGCCTGACAGGTATGGAACGCGATAAGATACGCGAAGAACATGCCGAGCTGATGAAGCTGATAATGCATCTGAAGGAAATACTGAGTGATGAAGGTATGCGTTACCAAATCATCAAAGACGAACTGGCTGAGGTAAAAGCTAAGTTTGGAGATGAGCGTAAATCTGAAATTCAGTACCTGGCAAACGAAATGCGTATTGAAGACCTGATTGAGGAAGAAGATGTGGTTATCACAGTTTCTCACTTAGGCTATATCAAACGTACATCGCAGGCAGAATACCGCGCGCAAAGGCGTGGTGGCCGTGGCGCTATGGGTGGCCGTACCAGAGAGGAAGATTATATCGAGCATCTATTCATCGCTTCTACCCACCACACGCTGATGTTCTTTACCGAAAAAGGACGTTGCTATTGGCTGAAAGTATACGAGATACCTGAAGCAGACAGGAATGCAAAAGGCCGTGCAATACAAAACCTGCTGCAACTGCCTCCTGATGATAAAATACGCACTGTAATAGATATACCAAATCTGGAAGACAAAGAGTATGTTGAAAATCACAACATCATGCTTTGTACTAAACAAGGTATCATCAAAAAAACAAAGCTCGAAGACTTCAGCCGTCCGCGTGCTAATGGTGTAAATGCCATTACAATTCAGGAAGGCGATCAACTGTTGGATGTATCATTGACAGATGGTAACAGCTATATCATGATGGCAGTGAAGAGTGGCCGTGCAATATCATTTGAAGAAGAAAAAGTACGTATTACAGGTCGTGGTGCTATCGGTGTATATGGCATTGAACTGGATGAGAATAATGATGAAGTGATTGGCATGGTATGCGTATCTAAAGAAAGCATCACCAAACAAATACTTGTTGTTTCTGAAAAAGGCCTTGGTAAACGTACTCCATTCCTGGAATTGCTTGATGATACCGCCACAGAAGAAGATAAAGCTAAAGCGATTACGCTGAAGGATGCAGATGGCAATGACCAACTGTATCAACTGGCCTATCGCATTACTAACCGTGGTGGTAAAGGTGTAAGAACTATCAACATTACAGAAAAGACGGGAGCGCTTGTAGGCTTGCTGGCTGTAGAAAAAACGGATGATTTGATGATTACTTGTAAATCAGGTATTACCATCCGTATGAAAGTAGAGCATATACGCGAAGCAGGCCGTGCTACACAAGGTGTGAAACTCATCAATCTGGACGAAGGTGATGAAATAGCAGCTATTGCACGTTTGGACGAACAGGAAGAAGAAACTGAGATTGAAGCAATTGATGGAGAAAATCCAGCAATTGGCGAGGTTTCAACAGATTCTCCGGAAACTCCTGTAACAGAGTAATGTAAAATAATTGCAAAATTAACACTGAAAACACCCGTATATAAGCACACGGGTGTTTTCTTTAATATCTTAGCAAACGATTTTTTAATTAATTGATAAAAATGAAAAAAGCTATTCTGATTGCAGCAGGTGTTTCTTTAACATCATTGAGCTGGGCGCAAAAGCAAAACATACAAACTGCAAATGACTATCTACGCGATAAAGATTATGATAAAGCAGTTGAGTACATCAATATGGCTGTAAATAACCCTGATACTAAGGATAACGCAAAGGCTTGGTATACTCGCGGTAACATTTACATGTCTATGCAAAATGAGCCAGGAAAAAATGCTAATAGCCCTTATCGTGAGGCTGCAACATCATATATGAAGGTTGCACAACTAGATGCTAAATATGAAAAAGACGCTGTAACACAAGGGTTGATTGTAGCTGCATATAATTATTATAACGACGCTGTTGTTGCTTTTAATAAGAAAGATTACGAACAGTCAATGCAATTGTCTAAAAATACAATTGATATACATGACATGGAAGGTGGCAAGCGCTTTGCAAGTAAGAGCTTCGATACTGTATCTGCAAGTGCTTTGATGATACAAAGTTATAGTGCACTATATGCCAAAAAATATGACGTGGCATTGGTTTTGCTGCAAGCTTTGAAAGCGAATCCTATAGAGAAAAACGCTAACGTATACCTTTCTCTTATAGATGTTTATAAGGTTCAGCAAAAAGATGCTGAGATGCTTGCGACTATAGAAGAAGGCAAGGCACTGTATCCTGACAACGTTAATCTTCGCAATGAAGAGCTTAACTACTACATCAAAACCGGCAAACAGGATGTGTTGATGAAGAAATTGGAAGATGCGGTAGCTAAAGAGCCCAATAATGGTGAATTACTCTTCAATCTTGCAAATATTTATAATAATCTGGCATTCCCTAAAGATGGCGTAGCTAAGCCTGCAAATTTTGATGAATTGTTTTCTAAAGCAGAAAGCAACTATCAGAAAGCCATTGCTATAGATGGTGCAAACGGTGGTTATAATTATAATATGGGTGTTTTGTACTATAACATGGCTACTGAGTATAACAAAAGAATGAATGATGCCGCTGATGTTATCAATAAAACTAAAGTAGCTGCAGAAAAAAAGAAACAAGAAGATAACTACACCAAGCTTACTGCTACTCGCGATGCTAATTTTGATAAAGCAGTACCATATTTGGTTAAAACTGTAGAAGCTTATGAGCCTAACGTAAAAACACTCAATGAAGATGATAGGTTTTCATATGTAAGTGCGCTCACTGCATTAAAAGAAATCTATGCACGTAAGAATGACATGGCCAAATCCGGCGAATACAAGGCAAAATTGGAACTTGCTAAGAAAAAATAATACAAGTAATATAATTAATATAAAAAGGCTACCAAGTGTAGCCTTTTTATATGTTTCGGCATCTAGGTGATAACTGTCATTAAACAAACTATCAATTTCAGGCTTAAAAGCGTAGCTTTGCCACAAATTTTTAAGTTTTGTCAGAAATTAAAAAACTAGATATCGTACGTTTTGCGTCTAAGAACAGCGATGGTTTTTATGATACTTTAAAGAAAAGGGTAGACGCGTATTTCACAGAGAATAATATAGATCCGCATGGTAATGTTTCTATGAAAATGAAAACATTCGCCATGGTGTCAATGTACCTGATACCATATTTTGTAATGATATCGGGGGTGGCTACAAACCTGTGGGTGTTCTATGGTTTGTGGTTTATGATGGGTGTTGGTATGACTGGTATCGGATGCTCTGTAATGCACGATAGCAATCACGGCTCTTACAGTGACAACAAGACGCTGAATAAATATCTGGGTAAAATAATAGCGCTGGTGGGTGGCTATGAAGTGACATGGAAGATACAACACAATATTCTGCACCATACCTATACCAATATTGAAGGTTTGGACGATGATATTAATGCAGGTGTGTTCTTACGTTTTTCACCACACAGCAAAAAGTATTTCATGCATCGTTTTCAACATATCTATGCTTGGGTACTTTATGGTCTGTTAACACTTCAGTGGGCAACGGTAAAAGACTTCCGTCAGGTTTATGATTATCATAAAAAAGATTTGCTTAAAAAAGAAAAACTGACGTTGTCTCAGGCTATGATACAGCTTTCTCTGTATAAACTGTTTTACTATCTGTACATCATAGTTGTGCCAATATTTGTAATGGGTCTGGCATGGCAGCATGTATTGATAGGTTTTGTGATTATGCACTTTACTGCAGGATTCTTGCTATCGGTAATTTTCCAATTGGCACACGTTATGGAAGGCTGCGAATTCCCGATGCCATCTGATGATAAGAAAATGGAAAATAGTTGGGCAGTGCATCAAGTATTGAATACTGCAAACTTTTCGCCAAGAAGCCCATTGATGAACTGGTTTGTAGGAGGCCTAAACAGGCAGATTGAACACCATCTTTTCCCGCATATTTGCCATGTACACTACAAAAACATTGCGAAATACGTAAAGCAAACCGCCGAAGAGTTTGGCTTGCCATATCAGGAACAGCCAACCTTCCTGCATGCCATAGTAGTACATGGCAAAATGCTACGTAAGCTTGGGAATGAGGATTAAATTCTTGGTTGGGCACTTTGATAATATGTTATAAGTATTATCTTTATATAATTACCAATAAAATATTATTACAGTGCAACAAGAAAAACTATCCGGAACTGTAAAGTTCTTTAATGAAACTAAAGGCTTTGGTTTTATCAAACACGATAACTCTGGCCAGGAAACTTTCGTACATGTTACGGGGTTGATTGATAAAGTAAAAGAAGGCGACCATGTTGAGTTTGAAACACAACAGGGTAAAAAAGGACTGAACGCAGTTAACGTTAGAAAAATTGGGTAAACAATATTGTAAGAAAGTAAAAGGCCGGACACGTTCCGGTCTTTTTTTATTGTATAACTACAGGTAATTTCGCACCCGGTTATTGAGATAATTATGAGTACTGCAGATAATAGCATCCTAGGGTTAAAAATGCCAACTGACCCTCGTTGGGTAGACCTCGCTTCTATTTCTTTGGAAGAAATATTAACTGACCATGCATTTTGTGAGCAAAAGGCTGCCACACAATGCATTTCATTGATACAAAAATACCCCGATAGAATTGATCTGGTTAATGCCTTATCGCCAATAGTAACAGAGGAATGGGGACATTTTCGTATGGTATGGGCAGAGATGAAAAAACGCGGATATGAACTGGGCAAACAGCGCAAAGATGATTATGTAAACCTATTGATTCAGAATGAACCGAAGGGTGTACCGGGAGAAGAGAAATTATTGCATAAACTTATGATTTGTGCGCTGATAGAGGCTCGCAGTTGCGAACGTTTCAGGCTATTGAGTGAGGGGCTTGAAGAAGAAGCACTGCGGAAGTTTTACTATAAGTTTATGATAAGCGAAGCAGGGCATTACAGAATGTTCATAGACTTGGCAGAGAAATATTATGATGAACAAAAAGTAAGAGATGCATGGAAACTATGGCTACAGATAGAAACCAAGGTTTTGGAACAACTGACGCCAAGAGGGGATAGGATGCATTAGTATAACTTGACTATTAAAGAAAAAAGCCGACTCAATTGAGTCGACTTTTTAGATTCTGTATTGTTTAGTAGGCTAACAATTCGGTAATGCGTTGTGCTACTTTATCAGCATTTGGCAGCATGGCAGCTTCCAGCGCCATATTCATTGGTACAGCAGGTAAGTCCATGGCACCAATGGTTTGTACAGGTGCATCTAATTCTTTGAAGCAGTTCTGGGCAATACGCCCTGCCAATGCTTCACAGAAAGAGTTGCGAAGTTGTTCCTCTGTCAGAACAATACATTTGCCATGTTTACGAACGGTGTTGTAAACCAGCTCTTCGTCCAGAGGGTATATAGTACGCAGGTCTATTACTTCTACCTGATTATTGAATTGCTTAGCTGCATTTTTAGCCCAGTAAACACCCATGCCATAGGTAATGATACACAGGCTTTCTCCGTTGTCGATAGCTTCCTGCGATGCTTCAGCTACCACAGCACCTTTGCCCAATGGCAGCACATAATCCTTTTCAGGTTCTACCGTCTTGGCATCATCTGTGCCGGGTACTTTGCTCCAGTAGAGTCCTTTATGCTCCAGCATGATTACCGGATTAGGATCGTAGAAAGCTGCTTTCATTAAGCCCTTCATGTCTGCTGCGTTGCTCGGGTAGGCAATCTTAATACCCTTGATAGTAGCAAGTGTGCTTTCAACACTTCCGCTATGGTATGGACCGCCGCCGCCATAAGCACCAATAGGTACGCGTATCACAGCACTGATAGGGTACTTACCACAACTGAGGTAGCACGATTTACTGATTTCGGTTACCAATTGGTTGATGCCAGGATAGATGTAGTCTGCAAATTGTACTTCTACAATCGGCTTCAGTCCCAAAGCACTCATACCAACAGTAGAGCCGATTATGTAAGCTTCTTGTATGGCAGTATTGAAAACGCGGTCGTCACCAAATTTATCGGCAAGTGTAGCTGCTTCACGGAATACACCACCAAGCCTGCGACCCACGTCTTGACCGTAAAACAGTGCTTCAGGGTGGTCGCGTAGTATTTCTTCAACAGCATGCAGCGCGGCATCTACCATCACTACTTTATCTCTGCCCGCAGGTGTACGTGTTCCTTTTTCTTCGGTAATTTTCGTAGGAGCAAAGACATGGTCTGCTACTGTGGCAGGATCAGGTTCTGCAGCAGCAGTAGCATTAGCGAACTCTTGTTGTACATAAGCCAATTCCTCAGCTTCAATATTATCCAACTGCTCTTCAGTAATGCCCTTTATTTCCAACAGCCTTTTGCGCAGTTTTGGTCCCGGGTCGTTCAGGTTGTGTTTGAATAGATCTTCTTCGGTCCTGTACCATTCTTTGCGCACGCCAGAAGTATGGTGGCCCAGCAATGGTACTTTTGCATGTACCAGTATTGGTTTACGTTCTTTTCTTACCCAGTCAATGGTATATTCCATTGTTTTGTAAGAGTCCTCGAAATCACTGCCATTAACACGTACGCGCTCCAGACCTTTAAAGCCTGCCGCATACTCGTAGGCATCCATTGTACGGGCCTCGTCGCTGCTTACAGATATACCCCAGTCATTGTCCTGAACCAAGTATATAATAGGCAATTGGTGCAGGCAGGCAAACTGAAATGCTTCTGCAACTTCGCCTTCCGTAACACTACCATCTCCCAAAGAACAGATAGCAACAGGTGGTGCAGGGTAGTCTATCAGTTTTTGTTGCTCTATGTATTGTATACCCTGTGCCACACCGGTTGTCGGTATTACCTGCATACCCGTAGCACTGCTCTGGTGTATTATTTTCGGGAAATTATCCCTGCGGATGTTCGGATGATTATAATACTCTCTGCCACCTGTAAAAGGGTCTTCGCCTTTTGCCAGCAATTGCAGCATCAGTTCATATGGCCTATAGCCCATACCAAGCATAATGCTTTCGTCCCTGTAGTACGGACTCACGTAGTCATAAGGCTTTAATAAAAAACCTGTAGCAAGTTGTATAGCCTCGTGTCCGCGGGAAGTACTGTGTACGTATTTACAGATTTGCCTATTGGCATCATATGTTTCTGCCATCGCTTTGGCCGTCATCATCAAACGGTAAGCTTTCAGCAATAATTCTTTTGATAACATATTTTGTAATATATGCTCTCAGAGAGCTTGGGCGCAAATGTACCCCTAAAACAGTTAATACAGAAGATATTGAGACCACCAATATATAATTGTGGATAAAGAAACCGTTATAATTTACATAAGCGTTCAATTTTTGTGCTGCTGTGCTTCTATAAGTGGATAGAAGCCCTATTTTTGTTTTCCGTTAAATACATAGTATGCAATTCGATATCAAAAAGTTTACACCACACCTTATTGCAATAGGAGCTATGCTCTTATTGTCACTTGCATTTTGTTATCCTCAACTGCAGGGGAAAGTTCTTAGCAGTGGTGACATTACCAGTTGGACGGCAATGAGCCAGGAAGGTCGTGAGTTTTACGAAAAAACTGGTGAGAATGTATTGTGGAGTAACAGTATGTTTGGTGGTATGCCAACATACACCTACTACATTCCTAAAAACAATAACTATGTATCTAAAATACAGGATGGTATTTCATCTGTTGTTGGTAAGCCTGCATCATTCCTCTTCATGGCAATGCTCTGCTTCTATATATTGATGAGTGCATTTAAAATGAACAGATGGCTTGCTGTAGGTGGTTCCATCGCTTTTGCATTCAGTGCATATAATGCCAGCTTGCTGATAGGCGGACACGAAACCAAAATGTGGGCAATAAGCTATATGCCGGCAGTAATGGCAGGGCTCATATATGTTTACCGTACAGATTGGTGGAGAGGTGTTGCATTATTAGGTATTTCATTGGCACTGCTTATGGGCACAGGCCACTATCAGGTTATATACTACGTTATGTTTATGATTGGCATTGCTGTGGTAGGTTTCTTAGTAATGGCAGTAAAAGCAGGGAAATTAAAAGAGTTTGCCTTGTCTTCGGTTGTAGCAGCTGTTATTGCAGTAGTATCTACAGGCCCTACGATGGGTGGTATTCTTAGTACAATGGAATACAATAAGACCACCATGCGTGGTGGCCAGAGTGAATTGACCTTTACACAACACGACCAGGATAAGAAAACAGGTGGACTTGATAAAGAATATGCTTTCCGCTGGAGCAATGGTATAGGTGAAACTTTTGGTTTCATGATACCTTATTTATATGGTGGTTCTTCTTCAGAACCGGCAGAAGTAGCGGAAAAAACATCTGAATTAATCGGAGATCAGGCAGGACAATTGATGTACTGGGGTCCTCAGCCATTCTTATTAGGCCCTGCGTATTTTGGTGCTATCATCTGCTTTTTGTTTGTATTGGGTATTATGGTAGTGCGTAGCCCTCACAAATGGTGGATAGTTGGTGTTGCTGTCGTTTCTATCGTATTATCTTGGGGTAAGAATTTCCCTGCGCTTAACTATTTCCTTTTCGATACCCTGCCAATGCTTAATAAGTTCAGGGTGCCGTCTATGTGGATGGTATTGGCTCAGTTGATGTTCCCATTGCTGGCCATCTGGGCTGTAAATGATATAGTATCAGGCAACATAGACAAGAAAGAATTGCTGAAAAAACTGAAAATAGCTGCAGGCGTTACAGCTGGCATCTGTGTATTGATTGCTGTTGGCGGCAGTATGTTCTTTGATTATTCAAGCTTAGTAGATGCTAAAATACCTGAGAACGTGCGTGCACAATTGTTGCCTGCATTAAAAGAAGACAGGGCGGCTATTGCTACAAAGAGTGCAATAACAAGTGCTGTTTATATACTTTTAGCTGCGGGGCTTATTTGGGCATATCTTACAGATAAGATAAAGAATGTAACGATGGTAGTGGTGGGTATTGTGGCTTTGGTTGCAATAGATATGATGAGTGTTTATGGACACTATCTTAATAATGACAGCTATGTTGAGGGAACAGATTATAACGCTGCTTTCGAGCCAAGAATGGTAGACCGTCAAATCAAAGAAGATAAAGATCCTTATTATAGGGTGTTGGACTTATCGAAAGACACTTATAATGATGCAATACAGGCATATCATCATAAAGTAATAGGCGGTTACAGCCCTGCTAAAATGGAGATTTACCAAGATTTGATTGATGTACATATGAGTGGCGCATTTAATACTGCAGTATTGAATATGCTGAATACCAAGTACATCATATTCAACCCTCAATCACCGCAGGTAACAGTGAATCCAGGTGCTTGCGGTAATGCGTGGTTTGTAAATGAATTAAAGTGGGTTAATACTGCTGATGATGAAATTAAATCACTTGATGCAGGTAAGTTAGGTGATACAGTTGTAGTGCCAAATGCTTTTGAGCCTAAGCAAACAGCTGTAATAAGAAATACATTTAAGAAAGATTTGGATGGTTACACATTCGGCAAAGACAGTGTTGCTAAAATTCAGCTTACTAAATATGGTTTGAATGAACTGGAATTCCAGGCAACTAACAGTCAAAATGGTTTGGCTGTATTCTCTGATATCTATTATCCGTATGGCTGGAAGGCTTACGTAGATGGTACGGAAACTCCGATTGTCAGGGTAAACTACGTACTCAGGGCTGTTAAGATACCTGCGGGAACACATAAAGTTGAGTTCAAATTCCATCCGGATAGTTTCTATACCGGAGATCGGATAGCACTGTTCGCATCAATTCTGTTGTTTGCTATTGCTGTGTTCTCAATTTTCAAATTGATGAAGAGCAGAAACGAAGAAGCGAATGCAATAGTATAGTAAGACTATTTAATTAGAAAAGACAGGTTTAAGATTAGTAAAAAATGAACACGGAAGGCAGTATTAAGCGGAATTATACTTTCATCGGGAACAGTATCTTCTTGTTTCTTACACGCTTTTTCCCAACACTAGCTACGTTGCTGGTGATGATATACTTTTCTCACTATCTGTCTTTTGATTTATACGGAGACTATAACAACTTTTGGGTAAGGCTATATCTGGTAAGTACAGTAGCAGCATTAGGTATTCAGAACTTTCTTGTTACCTATTCTCCTTCGGTTGTTGCATCTTTAATTAAGACGCTTACACGCAAACATAAACTCTACTATTTTGGTTGGGTGTGTTTGTTGGGATTAGTGTTTACGTTTTTGCAAAACCTGGCAATGATACATCAGCCTTCTTTTTCTGATGCTTTCAGTGCTTATCGTTATCAGTTTGCTTTGTTGTGGTTACCATTTTGCTTTTTTATTGTTTATGTACTGAGCATAGTGGTAGAATCGGTACTGATGGTATTTAAGAACAGGGTAGTGTTGATATGGGTAAATGTTGTGTACAGCATTGCTTTTGGTTGGGTTCACTATCTTTTTGTGCAACAAGAAACAGGGGCTATGGATACTTTATTCATGTACCTGTTGATGCTTGCATCGGCTAAGTTGGCAGTATATTCTATAGCATACTATTTCGATATGAAGAAACAGCCTATATCGAAAGTGGCAAATGTAAACAGAATCAGGAACCTGTGGGCACACATGGCTTTTTACGATGTATCGCAAATGGTTTTCCGTTGGATAGATAAGTTTGTACTGGGGTTGGTATTAAGTGCAGGCTTGTTTGCTGTTTACTTTAACGGCTCTGTAGATATACCGTTTTTGCCATTGTTATTAGGTGCGGTTGGTAGCTCAGGACTTATGCAGCTTTCCTACGATAACAGAGAAGAAGCACCTTTGCAGATACAAAACAAAACAGGACGTATACTATCCTGTATTGTATTCCCGGCATTCTTCTTTTTCTATCTTTTCAGGTACGAGTTTATAGAGCTTACATTCTCTGTGCAGTATCTGGAAGCTGTGCCTATCTTCCTGATGTCTATTCTGGTATTACCATTAAGGGCTTACAAGTTTACTACCATTTTGCAGCACAAGCATATGGGGCGCATCATTAACATCGGTGCTGTTTTAGATATTGCAATTGCTTGCGGGTTGGCATATCCGTTATATCTCAAAATGGGACTTTCAGGTATTGCGTTAAGCTTTGTTATTAGTACGTACATACAGAGCGGGTATTATTTGTATCATACAGCCAAAGTGTTGAATGTTTCAGTGATTAAACTGATGCCAATTGTCAATTGGGCTATAAAATTCATAGTTTTTGGCATTGTCTTTATAGGTTTTCGTTATCTGTTGCCAGCAGGATATAAAAAGGAAATTATATTAATTTCGGGCATAGTGTTCACTTTGTTAGCGATGCTGATAGCATTTCTGATAGAATTAAAAGCAGTGAAACGTATCTATGGCCATCCGCAAGCGAAAGTTTGAAGCAATAACTAATACGGGGTTCAGTACTAATAATACACGTACTGAAGGTGGGCGTCTTACCAATAAAGACGGTAGCATCAACTTGCGAAAAGTTGGTATGCCATTCTGGGAGCGTATCAGCATGTACCACAGCTTGCTTCGCATGTCGAGGGCAAAGTTCCTGTTGATTGTTTTTTCGTTCTATACAACGATGAATATAATCTTCGCAACCATTTACATGATGGTTGGGGTTCAACATTTACAAGGCATTATCCCGGGCAATGATTTGATGACCAATTTTCAACAGGCTTTTTTCTTTAGTTCGCAAACACTCACTACGGTTGGTTATGGGCATATAAGTCCTGTTGGGTTAGCAACCAATATTGTGGCTTCTTTAGAGTCTTTCATGGGTATTTTATCATTCGCTTTGGTTACAGGGTTATTATATGGACGCTTTACAAGACCAAGAGCGTATCTGCTATTTAGTGAAAATGTGATTGTAGCTCCACATAAGGGAAAACGAGCGCTGATGGCAAGGTTAGCAACTTTCAAAAATAATCATCTGACAGATGTAGAGGCTCAGGTTACAATAGCCATGCATGTGGAAGAAAATAGCCAGCGTGTAAGACGGTTTTATGCATTGCCATTAGAGATATCTAAAATCAATTCACTGGCTATAAACTGGACTATTGTTCACCTTATAGATGAAGAGAGCCCATTATACATGATGAGTGAAGAGGAAATAGGTAAGGCAGAGGTAGAGCTTTTATATTTCATCAAAGCATTTGACGATCATTTCAGCAATATTGTTCAACAAAGAACATCATATACATTCAAGGAAATGGTATTTGGCGCCAAGTACATACCAATGTTCCACCGATCTGAAGATAACAGCACGACTATCCTGGATTTGTCAAAAATCAGTGATCATGAAAGAGCAGAGCTTCCCGAAATGGTTATTTCAAGCGTTAATGCGTAGATTTGCAATATGATTGCATCTATGTCTTTGTCGTCACTAACACAACAGCTTTTAGAAAGAGAAGAAAAATTCAGCGCTCACAATTATCATCCGCTGCCGGTAATGCTAACCCGTGGCGAAGGTGTATATGTATGGGATGTTGATGATAACCGTTATTACGATTTCCTTTCAGGGTATTCAGCAGTTAATCAGGGGCATTGCCATCCTAAAATAATTGCTGCTTTCATAGAGCAAGCTCAAAAACTGACACTTACTTCTCGTGCATTCCATAGCGACCTGCTTGGAGAATATGCAGAATATATCACAAAGTACTTTGGCTACGATAAAGTATTGCCAATGAATACCGGTGTGGAAGCTGTGGAAACAGCATTAAAACTGGCACGCCGTTGGGGCTATGAGGTAAAGGGTGTTGAGCAGGACAAAGCGGTGATATTGGTATGTAGCGAAAACTTCCACGGACGTACATTGAATGTTATCTCTTTCAGTACAGACCCGTCTTCTAAGGCCAATTTCGGTCCGTATATGCCAGGGTATCAGGTTGTTGAATATAACAGCATACCTGCGCTACAAGAGGCATTGCAAAATAAGAATGTAGTAGCCTTTATGGTTGAGCCTATACAAGGCGAAGCAGGTGTGGTAGTGCCTGATGAGGGCTATTTGGCAAAAGTTGCGGCGATGTGTAAAGAAGCCAATGTTCTTTTCATTGCAGATGAGATACAAACAGGCCTTGCACGTACAGGCAAAATGCTTGCTTGCGATTACGAAAATGTACATCCTGATATTCTGATACTTGGTAAAGCCTTGTCTGGTGGTACAATGCCTGTATCTGCCGTTCTTGCAGATGATGAAATCATGTTAACTATCAAGCCGGGAGAGCATGGTTCTACTTATGGAGGAAACCCTCTGGCATGTAAAGTAGCCATGGTAGCACTGCAAGTATTGAAAGACGAAAAAATGGTTGAAAATGCAGCTATTCAGGGCGAATACCTGCGCAATCAGCTAACTGCACTCAACCATCCAAATATTGGTTTGGTACGTGGTAAAGGTTTGCTGAATGCAATAGTTATCAACCACTCTAATAAAGAAGCAGCATGGGATTTGTGCATGACAATGAAGGACAATGGCTTGTTGGCAAAACCAACCCATGGCGATAAAATACGTTTTGCACCACCGCTTGTTATTACCAAAGAACAGATTGACGAGTGTGTGGGTATCATTAAGCATAGTTTAGAATCAATATCATAAATGCATCTGCACGAAGAAAAGCACTTTAAGAGTTCTGATTTGATAACTGATATCGTTATCGGTATGTCTGACGGGCTCACTGTGCCTTTTGCTTTGGCTGCGGGGCTTAGTGGTGCTGTAGATAGTACAGGCATCATCATAACAGCAGGGCTGGCAGAGGTTGCTGCAGGTTCTATTGCAATGGGTTTGGGTGGTTTTCTTGCAGGTAAAACAGAAGTAGACCATTACAACGCAGAGCTTAAAAGAGAGTGGGAAGAGGTAGAGCAGGTACCTGAAAAAGAGAAGCAGGAAGTGAGAGATGTATTTGCCGAAATGGGGTTGAGTACGGAAGTGCAGAACCACATAGCAGACGAACTGGTAAAGGATAAACAAAAGTGGGTAGACTTCATGATGAAGTACGAATTGGGTTTGGATAAACCTGAGCCAAAGCGGGCCAGAAACAGTGCATTCAATATAGGGCTTTCTTATATAGTAGGTGGTTTAGTACCGCTATCTCCATATTTCTTTGTAACCAACCCCGAAGATGGACTGAAAATATCGGCTGCTATAACTGTAGTTTGCCTGTTTATCTTCGGCTATTTCAAGGCAAAAGTAACAGGACAGAATAAACTGAAAGGTGCTGTTTATGTTGCATCAATTGGTTCTGCTGCAGCCGCTGCTGCTTATATGATTGCTAAGCTATTCGACTAACGTCTGTCTTTAATTTCGGTAAGACAGTTTTCTGGATAGGCTATTTTTTCAAGATACAGGCCATGGCCTGTAACATTGAAGTATGCTTTTGTACAGTCCCTTGCTTCAATAATTTTTCTAAACTCTTCAATTGTGAAATTGCCGCGTGCTACTTGCAGTTGTGTAGCAACCAAGCCTCGTACCATACCTCGCAGAAAACGGTTTGCTTCTACAATGTATTGCAACTCTCCGTTTTGCTGCAGCCAATACGACTGCATAATAGTGCACTTGAAAGTTCTGGTTTGTGTATTGCGTTTAGAGAAGCTTTCAAAATCGGTATACTCTTTCAGTATCTCTGCTGTCTGGTTTAGTATGTCTGTGTTCAGATGGTAAGGAAAATACAGTGCTTTTTCCTGCAGGAATGGATTTTTTTTACTGTAAATCCTGTACCTGTATTGCCTGCTGATAGCATCAAATCGGGCATTCAACTCAGGGTTTTCTGCAATAAACAAAGCTTTTGCGGCTACTTTTTCGTGCAGTATAGCATTCATTTTATAAAGGAATGCAGGGTGCAGTTCTTTTTCAGTATCAAAATGGTAGAAGCTTGATAAAGCATGTACGCCTTCATCTGTACGGCTGGCACCAAAAGATATAACAGACTCGCGAAGCAGGGTAGATAATGCCTGATTTACAGCAAGCTGAACCGTAGGTATATCACCTTGCAGTTGAGAGCCGTGAAAGGCAGTGCCATCATACATTACTTCCAGAAAGTATCGAGCCATGCAGTACGTTTCAAAGCGCAATATTAGCTCTTTTAGAGGGGAAATTAATGGTGATAGGGTAATATGGTAAATCTACGCTAATATCTTATTTGGATACAGAACACATAGCAAGATTCATGAATGCTTAGCAAAGCTATGCCTAAGCATAGTCTGCACTTGTAGAATTATTTACTGAGAGTAATACTCGCAGAAGAAATTCTACATCAGGACGAAACCGCATTTCGGTTTTTGAATTTCTCAAGCCTTTTACCAATAAACCAAAATGATAAAGCCAGTATCAGGAAGAATATGCCCTTGTTTGTACTATCCCAGAAGTATTCAAAATATCTGGTGTACAGGTTGGCAAGCAATGCTATAATGCCAATATCTCTGGCAGCGTTTTCTTTGTATTTGATGCCCAGTAAAAAACTGGCTACCCCAGCAATTGCAAAAACGATTGCATAAATGATAACCTGCGTTTGTCTTACTTCAGCCCATTTTGCAAGGCTGTTATAATTGCCAAATATCGAAACGCCCCATAAGCCCGTAAAAAACATGATAAGCCCTGCCAGATAGTTTATTCGCTTGCTGAATGATACCGTGCCAAACTTCTTTTGTGTTAATGAAGCCAGTATTATCAACATCCCGAATACGCTGAATCTTACAGGATAATTCATGCCAAGAAACAAGTCTTCATGGCTTAACCAAGTACTGAAAGCACCAAACCATCCCATAGTAGCAAGTATGCCTGCCATCCAAAGTGCGTAAGACCTGACGAAACCTGCAAGTGCAAATAGCACAACAGCTATGCCCAACAACAAGCCCGAATAGTTGGGGCCTTCTCCAGTTTCTTTACTGTAATACGTCAGTGCGGTAACTGTAAGCAAACCGCCTATCACGGCATATATTTCAAAAGGCGCTGCATTAATGGTGCTTTTCTTCTTTTTAAGAAAATAGAACCAGAGTACAGAGAATACTGTAAAGAGTATGGCAATAAAAAAGTTAGTAAGCGAAAAATGCTGCTTCAGCTTTTCCAGAAATTTGTCGTCTATAAAAATGGCCGCAAATGCCAATAGTATGCAGGATAAGGCAATGAAAAAGAAGTATTGTGCAATTTGCTGTGTAGTGCTTTTAGGTTGCTCTAAAGTATCTAACAGCTCATCACCCTTCGGTTTGTCGATGTTGCCGTTTTCTACCCACTTATTAATAGTGTCGGTAAGTAATTTATAGTCGTTCTGGTCGGTCTTTAATTTCATAATGGGTTTCCAAAGATAAGTTTGGCAATTATTGTACCGAAAAAAATAAGCCTCGTGGAAAACGAGGCTTCTGTTACATATAGAGGATAAGAGAGAACGTTTTGAGTATCACCAATTTATGGTGATTAGGAGCATAAAAATATATCAAAATCAATAGATTAGCAAGATTAGTAATGCTTTAATTCCGATAATCCGTATAACTACGTACCCTAAAACTTGAAGTTATACGTAATACTTGGCAGTATCGGGAATATCGATACTTGTTTAACAGTCGCTTTCACACCCTGGTTTACATCGCCTTGTGTATCTACATACAGGAAGTATGGATTTTGCCTGCTGTATACGTTGTATATAGAGAATGCCCAGCTACCTTGCCACTTGCGTTGTTTTTTACGTTTGGGAGTATAAATAGCAGATAAATCAAGACGATGGTATGGGAACAGTCTATAAGCATTCAGATCGCTGTATTGTGGTACAACTTGTGTTTGTATGAAATAGTAGTTGGTTGGCAAGGTTATAGCATTACCTGAACCATAAATGAATACGCCTGATACAGTCCATTTTTTAGAAAGCTCATAAGTAGCAACCAACGATACGTCGTGCCTGCGGTCATACTTGGCAGGGTATCTTTTACCGTTGTTAAGGTCATTGAATGTTCTGTATGTCCATGCGAGTGTATAACCTATCCAACCCGTGAATTTACCTTTTGTTTTGTTTATGAAAAACTCAGCACCATACGCTTCGCCCTTGCCGAATACGAAATCAAGTTCAGGATCCTGAATGGTAGATGGTATATAACCCTCTCGGTATTCTACCTGATTTCTCATGTCTTTGTAGTAAACCTCAACAGATGTTTCCAGCTTGTTGTCTAACCAGTTTTTGAAATATCCTACTGAATACTGCCATGATTGCTGTGGTTGTACAATCAGTGTACTTGGTACCCAAAGGTCGGTAGGCAGTGTACTACCATTGTTTGATACCAAGTGAATGTATTGATATGCTTTACTTACGCTTGCTTTGATGGATGAGCTGTTTGTGATATCAAAACGCATATTCAGGCGTGGTTCTAGGCCACCATAGGTTTTTACAATTTCTCCGTTTGAATAAACAGTACTATCTACTCGCTTTCCGTTAAAGTCTGTTTTGTATGATATGTATGGGCCTGTTTGTCCGAAGAATGAATAACGTAAGCCAGCTGTTATACGCAACCATTTAGTAGGTTCAAAATCATCTGATATATACGCTGCACCTTCATGTGCATATTTGATTAAAGCATTGTTTGGCTTTAACTCAACAGCACCTGCCTGTCCTGATATTTGATTTGGTATAAACTTGTGGTAGGTATAAGCTACACCTGTTTTTATTTTATGGTTGAAGGATGTGTAATAGTCTAAATCGACTTTGCCATTCCAGTCGCGCACACCTGATGCCAGTTTGAATTGGAATTCATTTTGTTTTGCTGAGAATGCAAACTTATAGTCGTTATATACAGCCGTTGCATTCAGGAATAGTTTGTTATTAAACAGGTGATTCCAACGCAATGTGGCAGTACTGTTACCCCAAGGTATATCGGCGTTGAAAGACCCGCTACCGCTTGCAAATTTGAATTTATCCTGACCGAAATAACTACTAAGGTATATCCTGTCTTTTTCTGTTATTTTGTAGTTAGCTTTCAAGTTCGCATCATAGAAGTGATAACCGGAACCTGAAAATGCGCCTGTTACAAATGGTTTAACAAGCACATCAATATATGTTCGCCTGCCAGATAAAATGAATGAGCCTTTATCTTTCTTTATCGGACCCTCAAGCGTAAGGCGAGATGCAATAAGGCCAATACCGCCTTCCCCATGGTATTCTTTCATATTACCTTCTTTCATAGATACATCTACTACAGAAGATAAGCGACCACCATAATTAGCAGGCATACCACCTTTTATCAGTGTTACATTTTTGATAGCATCTGTATTGAACACAGAGAAGAAACCAAACAAGTGGCCTGTATTGTAAACTACAGCATCATCCAGCAATATCAGATTTTGGTCTGGCCCACCACCACGCACGTAGAAGCCTGAATTACCTTCACCTGCAGACTGTACACCCGGCATTAGTTGCAATGCTTTCAGGATGTCTGTTTCGCCGAATATTACAGGTAGTGTCTTTATTTTATCTGCAGACAGGCTAATAGTCCCCATCTGTGTGCCTTTTACGTTTTCGTCTCGGCGAGTATCAGAAATTACTACATCCTGCAATTTTGTTTTGTTTTGTAGCTCGGCATCTATCTTTTTACTTTCAGTAAGTGTTACTGCCTCAGTTTTGCTGGCAAAACCTGCATATGAATACGTAATTGTACATGTGCCTGCAGGTACAGTAAGGGAGTAGAAGCCATAATTGTTGGTTTCTGTTCCTTGTCCTGCTTCTTTTACAAATATAATAGCACCAATAATGGCCTCACCGCTCTCTTTGTCTTTTACATAGCCACTAATGGTTACTCTTTTCTGTGCTAATATTGATTGTGGTATGATACTGAATATGGCTATCAGGGTAATGAATGATGCAATTATCTTTCTGCTATGCATATAAAATGATGGTGTTGAGCTATTTATTTTGTTGAATTCCGTTCAAAAATGCATGTAAAATTAAGGTATGCTTTAATGCTAAACGTATCTGTCGTAAATTTGTTGGCTTATGTTAATCGCATTACAAAATATTTCATTTCATTTCGGCTCAAGAACAATTCTGGAAGATGCCAGTTGGCAGATAGGAACGGGCGAACGCATTGGTTTGGTTGGTAGCAATGGTGTAGGGAAATCTACCTTATTGAGGCTAATAACAAGAGAATATACACCTGATGCAGGTACTATTAATAAACCCAAAGATGTAACGATAGGGTTCTTTAATCAGGATTTGCTTAGTTTCTCTACAGATAATTCTATCCTTTCAGTAGCCATGACAGCTTTTGAGCGTGCGCATGAGATTGAAAAAGAAATGCAACGATTGATACAGGAGTTGGAAACAAAACCTGATGACGCTAAGTTATTGGATGATTATAGCCATGCCCTGCATGATTTTGAGGTAGCGGGAGGTTATGAGATGGAACATCGTAGTGCGGAAGTTTTGGAGGGATTAGGTTTTTCTACAGAAGATTTACAACGTCCGTACAACCAGTTTAGTGGTGGATGGCGTATGCGTGTATTGTTAGCTAAAATGATGCTACAAGCACCAGACTTACTACTGCTCGATGAACCTACCAACCACTTGGATCTTCCATCTATAGAATGGTTGGAAAGGTATTTGATAGGCTATCCCGGCAGTGTTGTAATTGTATCGCACGATAGGTACTTCCTGGATAGGATGGTGACGAAGATTGTGGAGGTATGGCAACAGGATTTGCATCAGTACAGTGGCAACTATACCTTCTATCAGCAAGAGAAGGCTGAACGTATGGAACTGCAACAACGTGCTTTTGAAAATCAGCAAGACTATATCCGCCAGCAAGAACGTTTTATTGAGCGCTTTAAGGCAAAAGCATCAAAAGCTGCACAGGCACAAAGTGCCATGAAAAAGCTCGACAGACTGGACCGTATTGAAGCCCCGGATGGCTCTACGCCGGTAATGAATATCAATTTTGACGTGGCTGTACAACCGGGTAAAATCATCTGTACGTTGAAAGACGTTACAAAACGTTTCGGAAAGCTGACGATACTTGAGAATGCAGGTGGCGAGATATTGCGAGGTGATAAGATTGCCCTGATTGGTGCCAATGGTAAAGGTAAATCTACTTTATTGCGTATTATAGCTGGTGTAGAACCTGTTGAAGGTGAACGCAAAGGCGGACATAATGTTGAAGAGAGTTTTTATGCGCAGCATCAGTTAGAATCGCTGAATGTAGAAAATGAAATATTGGATGAACTGAAGCAGGCAGGTACAGGTAAAACAGAATTGGAATTGCGTCAACTGCTGGGCTGCTTCCTTTTCAGTGGGGATGATGTTTTCAAGAAGATAAAAGTACTGTCGGGTGGTGAAAAGGCCAGGGTAGCATTGGCTAAGACTATTGCCATGAAGGGCAACTTCCTGATGCTCGATGAACCTACCAACCACTTGGATATGCAATCTGTAGAAATGCTGATTGATGCATTGAATAAGTATGAAGGTACACTCATACTTGTATCGCACGATCGTTATTTCATCAAAGAAACAGCTAATAAAATATGGTGGATAGAAGAAGGACAGATTAAGGAGTTTGTAGGTAGTTACGATGAATGGGGCGTATTTATGGCAGACCGTGAAAAACGATTTAAACAGGCAGCAGCACCAACTGCTGAAAAAAAAGAGGTAAAGCCGGTAGAGCAACCCAAACCGGTAAAGAACGATAACGAAGTAAGAGAACTACGTAAAGAACACCAAAAACAACAAAAGCAGTTTCAGAAGCTTGAAGAGCAACTGAATAAGTTGAATACAGAAAAGGCTGAAATTGAAGCACAATTATCCAATCCTGATGTTTATTCGGATAAAAACAAGTTTGCCGAACTGGATACAAAATACAAGCAACAAACATCACAGATTGATGCGCTGACGAAAGAATACGACCGCGTTTTTGAGCTGGTATTAGAACTTGAAGAAAAGATTGGTTCATAACAGGGTATTGTATTCGCTTTTGTATATAATTATCTTTATAGTAAGAATTTTTAAAACTAGTATATGCCATCATTTGATATTACCAGTAAGGTAGACCTGCAAACACTTGATAATGCAATAAACATTGCTAAAAAGGAAATAGATAATCGTTACGATTTCAAAGGCTCTCATGTTTCTATAGAGCTGAATAAGAAAGATATGATTGTAAATGTGGAAGTAGAGAGCGATATGCAGTTGAAACAGGTAGAAGATATTCTAATCACAAAATCAATGCGACAGGGATTGGAAGCCAATTCTTTTGATCTTAGTAAAGAACCGGGAGCATCTGGTAAATACATCAAAAAGACAATTCCTGTAAAGAATGGTATAGATAGGGAAATGGCAAAGAAAATTGTCAAGCTGATTAAAGATAATGGCTCAAAAGTTCAGCCTGCTATTATGGACGATATCATTCGTGTAACGGGTAAAAAAATAGATGACTTGCAAGAGGTAATTCAGTTGTGCCGTTCTTCTAGTCTTGATATTCCGTTGCAGTTTGTAAATATGAAATCATAAGAAAAGAGAAAGCCCCGATATTCGGGGCTTTATTATTTTAGAAATTGTGGATAGCATCTTTAAACAGTGGTTGCACCAAATCTTTTTCTGAAACTAAGGCATCTTTAAGGTCTATCTTCCAGTCTATATTCAATGAAGCATCTGCATAGTTCACTCCGCCTTCTGCAGATTTATCATAGAAATTGTCGCATTTATAAAATACTTCAGCAGTTTCAGATAGCACAGAATAGCCATGTGCAAAACCGCGTGGTATCAGAAACTGACGTTTGTTTTCTGCAGATAGTTCTACCCCAAACCATTGCCCGAATGTTGCACTGTCTTTACGCAGATCCACTACAACATCCCAGATAGTGCCTTCCAATGCACGTATCAGTTTTGTTTGTGCACTTGGGTTGTTCTGATAATGCAACCCACGTAACACATTGATAGTAGAACGTGCTTGATTGTCTTGTACAAATGGTATATGGCAGCCAATTACAGCTTCCAGTGTTTTGGCATTGTAGCTTTCAAAAAAATAACCGCGGTCGTCGTTAAAAACGCGAGGTTCCAGTATCAGCAAGCCTTCAATAGGCGTTTTAATCACGTTCATTATTTAGCCAGTTGTGCTATTACTTCCAGGAAGTTTGTTGTAATAAAATTCAGCTCTTCGGTTGTAAACTCTGTATGTATAGGCAGAGAAATTACACAATCTTGCAGCATATCCGTTGTTGGCAAAACAAAGTCTGCACCGCCAAATTCTTTCAGCATATTTTGTTTGTGGCATGGTACAGGGTAATAAATCATGCTTGGTATTTTGCGCTCAGCAAGCAGCGTCTGCATCTGATCGCGGTTCACGCCCTTCAGTTGTAGTGTGTATTGATGAAATACGTGTTTGCTGTATGGTGCACGGAATGGCGTAATGATATGCGCATTGTCTTTAAAAGCATTGTCATAATAATCTGCAACTGCACGTCGTGCATCGCAGTATTCATCCAGGTGCTTCAGTTTAATGCGCAATACTGCAGCCTGTATACTATCAAGGCGGCTGTTGCAACCTACCATCTCGTGATAGTAACGAACCTTTTGCCCGTGGTTAGCAATCATTTTCAGTTTTTCTGCCAGTGCATCGTCGTTGGTAAACATGGCGCCACCGTCACCATAGCAACCAAGGTTTTTTGACGGGAAGAAAGAAGTACAGCTAATCAATCCCATAGAGCCATTTTTCACAGTTCTTCCGTCGCTGAAGGTATAGCTGCCTCCAATGGCCTGTGCATTGTCTTCTATTACAGGTATTTTATGTTCATTTGCAATAGCCAACACAGCTTCCATGTTTGCACTTTGCCCATACAGATGAACAGGAACGATTGCTTTTGTATTCGGAGTGATGGCTTTTTTCAGCGCATCAATGTTCATTGTAAATGTATCTGCATCAACATCTACAAATATTGGTTTCAGGCGCAGCAAAGCCATTACCTCAACCGTAGCGATATATGTAAAAGAAGTAGTGATAACCTCATCTCCGGGTTTTACATCCAGTGCCATCAGGGCTATCTGTAATGCATCTGTGCCATTGGCACAAGGAATAGCATGTTTTACACCCAGATATTGAGCTATTTCTTTACCAAACTCCTGTACATCGGGACCGCCTATAAATGCAGTTGTGTTTATCACATTCTGGATGGCAGCATCTATTTCTGGTTTTATCTTTTCGTATTGACGCTTAAGGTCAACCATTTGTAAATTGAACATATATCGCTTTTCGGACTGCAAACCTACACCTTAGCCTTCATTCATCAAAGTATAATGTTATTGTCAAAAGACTGTTTTACCTTTTTTCTAACAGATTTTTCCGTCGTTTTTCTTGTATCTTCACGGCGTTTATAGCTGTTTTTGTATGAATAAAGCCATTGCTTCATTACTTCTTATTTGTACCCCTATAGTTTCATTTGCTCAGGACGACTTGTTTGGTAGTACAAAGTTACCAGCAAGAAAGGGGCTGATAATTGGTGTGAATGGCAATTATGATATACCTGCAGGGGATATGGCGAAGCGTTTTGGTAATAGCTTCAGAATTGGAGGTAATATTTCATACAAGACTACAAAAAACTGGCTCTTTGGTGCAGGAATAGATTTCATCTTCGGAAGTAATATCAAAGAGGATTCTTTACTGATAAACCTTAAAGATGGCACAGGTTCTGTAATTGCGCAGGATGGACAGCGCATTGGCGTAGGTAGTTTTGAGAGAGGGTACATGATTGGTGTAAATGCTGGTAAGATTATTAATCTGGGGAAAAGGAATGGAGATAATGGCATCCTGTTTTTGACCACAGTTGGTTTTATGCAACATAAAATAAACATTTATGACCGCACACAATCTACACCACAGCTAAGTAAAACCTATAAAAAGGGCTATGACAGACTTACTAATGGTGCTTTTATAGAAGAGTATATTGGTTATGCATATTTTGCTAATAATGGTCTGATTAACTTTAATATTGGTTTGGATATAACAGCAGGCTTTACCAAGGGCAGGAGAGATTACTTGTATGACGTGCAACGGACTGATGACAAGTCACGTCTAGATATTTTCTTTGGTATACGTGGTGGTTGGTATATTCCGATATTCAAAAGAAAATCTGAAGAGATATTTTTTGAATAGGCTTACGCGTTGTAATGTCTGTTGATGATACTCAAAAATGATTGTACAGTATCATTGTCTGCATCCCATTTAAAGTTGGTATTCAACCAATCTATAGCTTGTTGATTATTATCAAAATCACCAACTTCCTTTATCGTAGTATCGTATAATTCAGTATTGCTATTGAACAGTTCACTGATAAACTGGTATTTATCATTAATACCAATTAACTGTTCTATAGCTGTTTTGTGAGCCTTTGTTATCGGCTCAGGAATCTTAACAATAGGTGTAGTAGGAATAACAGGTTGTTGCTGAACAGGTAGAGTAGTAATTTCTTGTATTGGTTCTTCAGCCTTTATTGGTGTAGTATTAAATGCAACATCCGGCACATCCGTTCTGAAAGCAAGTTTGCTTTTTATCTCTGCCATGTCCGCATACAATACTCTTGTATAGTCCATCATCAGGTCTATTTCTATCAATGTTGCCTTGTCTCCTTTATGAGCAATTTCATTGATTTTTTGCAGGAGCATTTTGATGCGTTGCATGCAGTGAGGTATTAGTTTTTAACAGTTAATGTTCTGAATACATCTTCAAGCGATACAGTTTCAGTGGCAATAGCGCTGATGTTCAGATTGTTATTTAATGCCATTTGCATCACCTCTTTGCGCAGTTCATCCGGTTTATCAGTAAACAGTTTCCAACGATTGTTTCCAGCAGATTCAACTTTTTGTACGTATTTCAAGCTGCTAAGAGCAGTATGTTCTACCGCAGACTCGAAACTAACTAATACTATATCCTGTTTGGTATTGGTTTGCTGTATTTTATCAATACTGTCGTCTGCCGCAATGATACCATTGTTAATGATAATAACTCTGCTACACATAGCTTGTACTTCCTGCATGATGTGTGTAGAAAGTAAGACAGTTTTTTCTTTGCCTATACGTGTTATCAACTCTCTGATTTCAACAATCTGATTAGGGTCCAGGCCAGTAGTAGGTTCGTCAAGTATCAATACTTGCGGATTGTGCAGCATTGCTTGTGCAAGACCTACACGTTGTTTATAACCCTTAGAAAGCATACCGATTTTCTTGTGTGCTTCCTTGTTAAGGCCTGTCAGCTCTATCATTTCTTCAATACGAGCTTTCGATTTACTGCCAAGTTTATGAATGCCTGCACTCATTTCAAGATACTCGCGTACATACATGTCATAATACAGGGGATTCGATTCCGGTAGGTATCCGATAGATTGGCGTACCTGCATTGGTTGAGTGTATATATCGTGATTGCAAACTTTAATTTTGCCTGAAGTGGGAGGCAGATACCCACATATCATCTTCATAGTGGTAGATTTACCTGCACCATTTGGTCCTAAGAAACCTACAATCTCTCCCTTTTTTAGTTCAAAACTGATATTATCTACCGCTCTTTGACTACCGTATATTTTAGAAACAGCACTAACTACTATTGACATGGATGCAATTTACATAATTCTTAAAAGCATAAAAGAAAAGCCGGGTAATGATTACCCGGCTTTTTTCATATTTTATAAAAACAATACAAGTCTTATTGCTTAGTACCAGTGAAGTTGTAAGAACGTACTAAGCCATTTTCTTTTTCAACTGATTGGAACGTCAATTTTCTGGTAGCATCATCATAACTGATTGTTATATTACGACCACCATATTTTGAATCGTTATAGATAATAACGTTATTTGGATTGATTGTCGCAATGATTGTATCCTGATAGCGTTTAACCCTATAGAATCCTACTGTTGCAGGGTATTTTACTAAAAATATACGAGCAGAATCTGTCATTGGCGGTTCTTCATTCACATTCGTAATACCGAAATAACCACCAATATATCTGTCAGCAATTTTGTTTTCGCATTGTGCACCTTCATATCCAGATGGACATTTGCAAAGGTTATCAGCGCAAGTACCACCGTTACGGCAATTCAGCTTCAGGCAAGAGTCATCATTGCAGGATGTATATAATACGGTGCTGGATATGCCTAAAAATGCAACTGCCGATACAAGGGTATGTTTCCAAAGCTTCATGCTAAAAGAATCGTTTTATTTATGCCAAAATACAAAATTATTTCACGTTTTATAACGATTAGCTGTTTTTTTCTGTGCTAAAAGCATTCCAGCCCTGTGCTATCAGTTTATGTTTGTTCCCACCTTTGGTCAGCAGATTAGCACCTTCTGAAGCTTCTGTCATATAGCCAATTACGCTTATCTGCTCACTGAGGGTTATTTTCTCATAGTCTTCCTGTTTGATTGTGAACAGAAGCTCGTAGTCTTCTCCGCCACTCAATGCACAGGTTGTAGGATCCAGATTGAATTCTAGTGCTGTTTCTTTGGTTTCATCATGTATAGGTATCTTTTCTTCATATAAGATGCAGCCTTTATCGCTGTTCTTGCATAAATGTAGTATTTCAGAGCTCAGCCCGTCGCTTACATCTATCATAGATGTAGGCTTAATATCATGCTTTTCCAACCAACTGATAATATCTGCTCTGGGTTCCGGTTTCAGAATTCGGCCTACTGTATAGGCTTTATTCTGTAGGTCAGGTTGCACTCCCGGGTTTTCAAGATATATCCTCTTTTCCCTTTCAAGCAGTTGCAAACCTATGTAAGCAGCGCCTAAGTCTCCTGACACACATAGCAAATCGCCTTTTTGTGCACCCGAACGTGTTACGTATTTATCAGGAGCCACTTCTCCTATTGCAGTAATACTTATTACCAATCCTTTTTGAGAACTGCAGGTATCTCCGCCAATCAGATCTACATTGAATTTATCGCAAGCGGCATAAATGCCTTCGTATAGTTCGTCAAGAGCCTCTACAGAAAACCTGTTGGAAATACCTATACTAACCGTAACATGTGTTGGTGTGGCACACATTGCGTATAGGTCTGAAAGGTTTACTGCAATTGCTTTATAGCCCAGATGTTTAAGTGGGGTATACATCAGGTCGAAATGTATACCTTCAAGCAGCATATCGGTAGTAATAACTGTCTGCCTGCCGAAATGGTCTATAACAGCGGCATCGTCGCCAACACTAAGTAGAGTGCCTGCTTGTTTGGTTTCGTTGTTTTTAGTTAGGTGGTCTATCAGTCCGAATTCTCCTAAAGACGCTATATCTGTACGTTCTTCACTCATTTATTAAGATTGTTTCTTTCTTATCAATCGCAGCATTTCTTCATGTATTTGGCCATTTGTAGCCAGTGTTTCTTTATCAAAAACACTGTAAGCGTCACCTTCGAAATTGGTAATTCTGCCACCGGCTTCCTGCACTATCAAGTAACCTGCTGCTACATCCCAACTGCTCAGGTTATATTCCCAGAAGCCATCAAACCTGCCACAGGCTACCCAGCAAAGGTCTATAGCTGCAGAGCCCAGACGCCTTACAGGCAGTCCTTCCATAATAAACCTTTCAAATACTCTTATCGGATGTTCTTTAGAATCTGGCCATTTGTATGGGAAACCTGTTACCAGGCATGCTTTGCGGAAATCTGATTTAGTAGATACAGATATTGGTTTATCGTTCAGGAATGCACCCTTGCCTTTTTCAGCAAAGAAAAGCTCATTCATCATAGGGTTATAAACAGCACCTAATATCAGGTCTTCGTTGTGTTTAAGCCCTATGCTAACACAGCATAATGGTATACCATGTGCAAAGTTTACTGTGCCATCTATCGGGTCTATTATCCACTGATAGGGAGAGTCCTGTATCATTTCACCTACTTCTTCGCTAATGATGCTGTGGGTAGGGTAATGTTTACGGATGATTTCAATGATTCTCTTTTCAGAATGTTTGTCTACCTCTGTTACCAGATTGTTGATGCCTTCTTTGTTATCAACGGTAAAGCTACCCTGAAAGTAGTCTGAAATTATCTTACCGGCCTCTCTTGTAGCCTCAAATAGTACCTCTTTTAATGCTGTCATGTCAGAGCTTCAATTCTTTACCAAGATAATAATCTATTACCTTAAGTTTAAATATCAAATCGTATTTAGCCTTAGCCAGATTAGCTGATGCTGTATACAGATTGTTTTGTGTAGTCAGGTATTCAACTGTATTGGTCAAACCCAGATCGTAACGCTTTTGTGCAAAGTCGAATGCGCGTTGTGCGGCGTTGGCAGCCCTGTCAGCAGCATTGTATTTCTGGATAGCATTCTTTGCATCGTTGTATGCCTTATAAACATCTTGCTTCAGCTTCAACTCTGCCTGATATTTATTCAATTCTTGCGAAAGCATATTGATTTTAGCCTGCTTGACAGAATACTGTGCCTGCCAGCCATTGAATAATGGAATATTCAGGCTTAAGGAAACCGTTTGACGGAAGTTGTTATCCAATTGTTTGCTTAATGGAACATCTTTGGTCGTATAGGTACCATCGTATCGGTATACATTCAGAACTGTATCTAACACAGGTACAATATCGCCTGTAGGCTTAATGCCCGTAATATTGAAGCCCGTATATTCTTTCACCGTGCTCGACCAGTTGCTACCCAACTGTGCGCCCATTCCCAATTGCGGCAACAGAGCACCTTTGGCAGCCCAAAAGCTTTTTTGTGTTGCTTTCAGTTTATACTCAGTACTACGTATGGTGCCAAAGCTTTTAGCTGCTTGTATATAAATATCTTCTGGAGTCAGGCTCATATCCATACTCATTGCACCGATATTAGCATCAGGTACGTCTACACTGAAGGGAACCTGAAAATCAAGGTTCAATAATGCTTTAATATCAAGAATGGAAGAAGTATAGTCTGATATTGCAGTAATCAGATTAGCGCTGTCGCTTGCTAGCTGTGCTTCCAATTGTGCTACATTCAATTCAGGCAGGCGGCCATTTTCAGCAAATTTTCTGGTTTGTGCCAACTGCGCAGCTGAAAGTTCCACCTGTTTGCTGCTTACTTTCATTTGCTCTTTCGCTAGTAAGGCTCTTAAATAGCCTGTTGCAACATTCAGCGAAACATCGTTACGAAGCTGGTCTAAATCTGCTGTAGCAGCCAGATAGTTGTATTTGCTGGAGCTGATTTGGTTTCTTTTCTGAAACCAACCAAAAAGCAAAACATCTGCATTGCCGCTAAGGCTCAGGAAGTCGTAACTGTTACCTTGTACAAACTGGTTGGTCGTTGGGTCTACCGAACGGCCAAAGCTGCGGCCGAGTGCTGCAGAGCTATTTACATTTGGTAATTGCGATAGTTTATTCTGAAGATTGGTAAGCTTAGCCAATCGCTGATTCAGTTCATTTTGCTGAATAGAGATATTATGATCTAAAGCGTAATTGATGGTTTTCTGCAACGACCATACGTCTTCAGATTGAGCTTTTGCTGAAACAGTTGTGATAAGTAAGCAGAGCGTTAAAATGCGGCGCATACAACAAAAATAGCGCAAATACATAAGCCGCACATATCCAATAGCGATTTTTAACGCTTCTATTTTTTGTCTTTTTTAGGTTTTTGCTTCTTTTGGTCCTCACAAGGTGTTATCTGCGGGTCCTTGCTTTCGTCTATCTGTATTGGCAGTATTACTGTTTGCTGTTGGTTACTGCTTTGGCTCATGGCATCCAGATATTCCTTGTATCCGCCAAATTGGGCCATAAGTTGCGTACCTTCTCTTGTCAGTTCAATTTTCCCTGCATTACCAAATCCTATAACAGGACTAATCCATCCACTGGCAACCATCACATCCCATATACGTTCAATTTCCTTCAATGGCAACTTAACACCGTTAGGTTCGTAAATGTCTTTATCAATATGCAGTGCTTCTTTGTCGGCATTATTGTATAGGCTTTTCAATACAAGGTCTATCACAGCCTTATCAAGACTGCTTCTGTCCAACACTATTGTTGGTTTCACTTTCATTCTTCTGAGTACTCGCCTGTTTTTTTCCGTTGCCATGTTGTAAATGTAAATAACTCCTCTTTATTCGTGACAATACCGCCATAAATACAGATTACATAAGGCAAAACTGCTATATTTTCAGGTGTGTTTGATGTATAAAGACAACCTGTCCTGTACATTGCGTAACAAGCTGTCAATAAGGCTTGAAAATGTTTTTGGAACAGTTTTTACAGAATAGAATTATAGAAACAACGTAGCGTATGAATTTGAATAATTTCACCATCAAGGCTCAGGAAATGCTGCAACATGCGCAGCAACTGGCATTTAATAATCAAAACCCTAACATTGAAACTGCGCATCTTCTGAAAGCATTGATTGATGACGAAGAGGGCCCGGTTTCTCACTTGCTCAAAAAGAACAATGTAAACCTCAATTTTATAGAGGGCAAGTTGGCAGAGCAAATAAATAAACTGCCTAAAGTACAAGGTGGCGAACCTGCACAAACAATAAGTCGCGAAACGAATAATGTGATTCTGAGTGCAGGTAATGCTTTAAAGGAGTTTAAAGACGAATTTGTAACACAGGAACACCTGTTAATAGGTTTATTGCAGGTAAATGATGATACTGCTAAACTGTTGAAAGATGCAGGCCTTACAGAAAAAGGGCTTTTGGCTGCCATTAAAGATTTACGCAAGGGCAGTACTGTAGGTTCGCAAACTGCAGAGCAGCAATACAACTCGCTGCAACGCTATGCAAAGAACCTGAACGAGGCAGCACGCAACGGCAAGCTGGACCCTGTAATTGGCCGTGATGAAGAGATACGCCGCACGCTGCACATACTTTCTCGCCGTAGCAAGAACAACCCGATATTGGTTGGTGAGCCAGGTGTTGGTAAAACAGCTATAGTAGAAGGTCTGGCACACCGTATCATCAATGGTGACGTGCCTGATAACCTTAAATCTAAAATCATCTATGCACTTGACATGGGGGCATTGATGGCTGGTGCTAAATACAGAGGTGAGTTTGAGGAGCGTTTGAAAGCCGTAGTGAAAGAAGTAACAGAAAGCAATGGCGAATTGATACTGTTTATAGATGAGATACACACACTGATAGGTGCAGGTGCTATGGAAGGCGCTATGGATGCTGCCAACATTTTGAAGCCTGCATTGGCAAGAGGCGAGTTGAGAGCAATCGGCGCAACAACACTCAACGAATATCAGAAGTACTTTGAAAAGGATAAAGCGCTTGAGCGCCGTTTTCAGAGAGTGTTGGTAGATGAGCCCACACCTGAAGATGCGATTTCCATTCTGCGTGGTTTGAAGGACAGGTACGAAGGCCACCATAAAGTGCGCATCAAAGACGAAGCAATTATTGCAGCGGTAGAGCTGTCTCACAGATATATTACCGATAGGTTTCTGCCCGATAAGGCGATAGACTTGATAGATGAAAGTGCAGCCAAGCTGAAGCTGGAGATGAACTCTATGCCTGAAGAACTGGACGAACTGGAACGTAAAATCCGTCAACTGGAAATTGAGCGTGAAGCCATCAAGCGTGAGAATGATGAAGACAAGCTGAAAGAATTGGGTAGAGACATCTCTATGCTGATAGTACAACGAGATACACTAAAGGCTAAATGGCAGGATGAGAAAGAAATAGTAGATAAGATAAATAAGGCTAAAGCAAGCATAGAAGTGCTGAAGCTGGAAGCCGAGAAAGCTGAACGTGATGGTGACTATGGTAAAGTAGCAGAGATACGTTACGGTAAGATAAAAGAAGAAGAAGAAAAGGTACAGCAATTCAGCGCGCAGCTTGATGAAATGGACACTCAGCACAAGCGCTTGCTGAAAGAGGAAGTTGATGCCGAAGATATTGCGGAGAATGTAGCCAAAGCAACAGGTATACCCGTGCAACGGATGCTGCAAAGTGAGCGTGAAAAACTGTTGCATTTGGAAGAAGAATTGCATAAACGTATTGTTGGGCAGGAAGAGGCAATACAAGTTGTCGCAGATGCCATCCGTCGTGGACGTGCAGGCTTGCAAGACCCGCGTAAGCCAATTGGTTCATTCATATTTCTTGGTACTACAGGTGTTGGTAAAACGGAATTGGCAAAAGCACTGGCAGAGGTATTGTTTGATGACGATAATATGATGACCCGCATAGATATGAGTGAGTATCAGGAAAAACACAGCGTAAGCCGTTTGGTGGGTGCTCCTCCGGGATATGTGGGTTATGATGAAGGTGGCCAGTTGACAGAAGCAGTACGTCGCAAACCATATTCTGTGATACTACTGGATGAAATAGAAAAAGCGCATCCTGATACATTCAACGTATTGTTGCAAGTGCTTGATGATGGCCGTCTGACAGATAACAAAGGCAGGGTAGTAAACTTCAAGAATACTATCATCATCATGACCAGCAATATGGGTAGCCATATAATTCAAGAGAATTTTGCAGAGATAGAAGGCAAAGATGTAGATATGGTAGTAGAAGCTACCAAAGAGCAGGTGATGGAATTACTGCGTCAAACGTTAAGGCCGGAATTCCTGAATCGCGTAGACGATATCGTGATGTTCCACCCGCTGATGCGCAAAGAGATAAAAGGCATCATCCGCATACAGTTGGAAAACCTGCAAAAGCAGTTGTTACAACAAGGCATCAACCTGCAGTTTTCAGACTATGCGCTCGATTATCTGGTGCAGCGAGGCTTCGACCCGCAATATGGCGCAAGGCCTCTGAAAAGGGTGATACAAAAAGACATAGTGAACCTGTTGAGTAAAAAGATAATAGGTGGTGAGATAGATAAAACAAAACCGGTGATGATAGATGTGTTTGATGGTATTGTGGTTATGAGAAACGACGCGTAATAGTGGTTTTGTGATTTGGTTGGTTTTAATGGGCATCTGTGTTTACAGGTGCCTTTCTTTTGCGCTATATTTACGAAAATAAATAAGAACAATGCGCACTATATTAGCTTTGTTGGTTTCAAATTGTTTTATGACTTATGCCTGGTACGGGCATCTTAAAAAAGCTGGGGAAGTACCTTTGATAAAACTCATATTTATCAGTTGGGGTATAGCATTCTTCGAGTACCTTTTTATGGTTCCGGCAAACAATAAATACGCATTGCAGGAAGGTTATTCAGCATTTCAGCTAAAGACTATACAAGAAGTTATTTCGCTTGCAGTGTTCTGTGCATTCGCCATTTTCTTTCTCAAAGAGCCATTTAAATGGAACTATGCGGTGTCATTTGCACTGATAATTGGTGCAGTATATTTTATGTTTTATCCTTCTCGTTAGGGTCTAACTTGAGCTTTTTAAGAACAGGTGCACTGAAGTAGGTTACCCCAACTACTACCATCGTCATGATACCACCAAAAACTACGGCTGGTACAGTACCAAACCATTTGGCGGTAAGGCCGCTTTCCATTGCGCCCAACTCGTTCGATGAGCTGATGAACATGGTATTTACCGCAGCAACGCGTCCACGCATATTATCAGGCGTATAAAGTTGCAGGATAGTACCACGAATAATGACACTAATCTGGTCGAACGCACCGCCAAGTAGTAGCGCTAAAAACGCTACCCAGAAATTTGTTGAAATACCGAATATGATGGTGGTAATACCAAACCCAGCTATGCTCCAAAGCAATTTAGGTCCTGCCTTGGTTTTCAGTGGTATGAATGCCAGGAATGCAGACATTATGATGGCACCGATTGCAGGTGCTGCCCTCAACCAGCCAAAGCCTATTTCGCCCACTTTCAGAATGTCATCTGCATAAACAGGTAAAAGTGCCGTGGCACCACCAAATAGAACTGCAAACATATCTAACGAAAGTGCAGCTAACACCGCTTGTGTACTGAATACAAATCGCAACCCTTCACCAAGGCTTTTCATAATAGGTTCTTTGCCGTTGCTGTGTATGGCTTGTTTCGGTATTCTAAGCAGTGCTATGAAGGATATCAGAATTAGCAAAAACACAATTATCAGACTTGTACTGAAACCGCTTAAGGCAATTATGAAACCACCCAATAACGGTCCAACAACTGCACCCATATGCCATGCAGAGCTACTCCATATACTTGCATTAGCATAGTGCTTTTTAGGTATTGTCAAACCAAGCAAAGCAAATGTTGCAGGGCTCAAAAAAGCACGAATAATACCACTTACAAACACACCTGCATATATCAGCCATACCGTTACGTCCTTTCCTGCCATTGTCTGAAAGCTATTGGTTGCCAGCATAATGAAGAATGCAGACAATGCCAGATATGCTATCACTACTTGCAGCAGTGTTGTTTTCTTCTCCCTTTGGTCTACAAAATGCCCTGAAAAGAGCGAGAATATTATAGCAGGTATTACCTCTGCCAATCCTATAATGCCAAGCGATAACTGGTCTTTGGTGATTCTATACACAAAGTAACTTATGATGGTTATTTGCATATTCAAGGCCATAATGATGGCAAGGCGCATCACCAGATAGTTTCTGAATATGGGATAGTTTAATGTTTTATTCTTGACTAAGAAAGATATGTATGGACGCATGATGGAGCAACAAATTTAGCATATAGCATAATTGAGATGCAGATAATTCAGTTAAATTTGCTTATTCATGGCTCAAACCGCGCAGATAATAGGCACCAGTATTAAACAGGCTCTACACGAACTTCGTGCAAACAGGCTGCGTACATTCCTTTCATTGTTAGGAGTAACCATAGGTATCTTTTGTATTATAGCTGTGCTAACCGTGCTGGATAGCATGAAGAATAATATCAGTAAAGAGATGTCTGCACTAGGTAGTGATATTATATATGTAGGTCGCTGGCCGTGGATGGATGAAGGTGGAGAGTATAAATGGTGGGAATTCTGGCGCCGTCCTAGCATGTCTCCAAAAGAGTTGAGGGCAGTACAGGGAAATGTTTCTGGTGCGCAGTACGCGACATTATGTTTTACTAAGCGAGGTTTAGTAGTTAAGCATCAGGATCAGGAACTGGAAGGTATATCAGGATATGCTGTTACTGACTATTTTGATAAAGTACAGAATATAGAGATAGCACAAGGCCGTTATATGAGTGGCTCGGAGCTATTGGGTGGCAGCAATGTAGCTGTAATAGGTGATGAGGTATATCACGAACTATTTGGAAACACCAATGCAATAGGTAAAACAGTTTCTTATCTCGGCAGGCAGTTTCTGGTAGTCGGGGTAATGAAAAAAGTTGGGCAGGATATGGCAGGCTTCAATTTTGATAAGGGGGTTATATTCTCTTACTATGCCGCATCATCCCTGTTAGATACCCGCTCGCTAAACAATGACCCGAATTTGATTATTAAAGTTGCTGAAGGCAGGAGCCCTGAAGACGTGAAGTATGAAGTAGAAGGGGCATTGCGCAGAGAGCGAAAGATAAAACCCGGACAGAAGAACGATTTTGCCATGAACCAACTAAGCGAAGTATCTGCAAGATTGGATATGATATTTGACAGTATCAATATGATTGGTGCTATCATAGGTGCTTTCTCTTTAGTCGTTGGTGCATTTGGTATAGCCAATATTATGTTTGTAACAGTAAAAGAACGCACCAAACAAATAGGCTTGAAGAAAGCAATCGGTGCACGTTCGCGCAGCATACTTACAGAGTTTCTGATGGAAGCCATCACGCTTTGTATAGCAGGTGGATTGATTGGTATTTTTATCGTGTTATTACTAAGTCTTGCGCTCACTTACGGTGCAGATTTCCCTGTAACACTTTCGCTCAAAAACTTTTCTTTAGGCATAGGAATATCCGCATTGGTTGGTATACTTGCAGGGTATATTCCGGCGCGTGCTGCATCCAGGTTAAATCCAGTTGTAGCTATACGTTCAAATTAACAGCATAATGGACAAGAATAAAGTACTCATACTTGATAAAGAACAAATAGACAGTAAGCTGCAGAGAATGGCTTACGAAATATGGGAACATAACAGTAATGAAACAGCAGTTACACTAATAGGTGTTGAGACTACGGGTATGACGGTTGCGCAAAGCCTTGCAAACCGTATCAGAAAAATCAGCCCGCTGCAGGTAGATGTTTTGTCTGTAAAAATGAATAAACGCAATCCGCTTGCTGACAACATTACAATAGAAGCAGACCTTACCAATAAATCTGTTGTGTTGGTTGATGATGTATCTAATTCCGGTAAAACATTGCTCTATGCATTGCGCCCTGTGCTGGATTACAATACTTCGAAAATACTGGTTGCAGTATTGGTGGAACGCAAGCATAAAGCATATCCTTTATCGCCTGATATAGTTGGCCATACTGTGTCTACCACATTGCAGGAGCATATAGAGGTAGAGGCAACAGATGGCGAAATTACTGGTGCCTATTTGTCATAATCTTATATCAATTATTACTACAAAGAATGATTACACTCGTTATACACGGCGGCGCAGGCAATATTACTTCTGCCATGATGACCAAAGAAATGGAAGCGGAATATGATGCAGGATTGAAAGATGCATTAGATGCCGGTTATGATATATTGAAAGGCGGTGGTACATCTACCGATGCTGTTGTAGCTGCCATTGTTGAATTGGAGAATAATCCGATTTTTAATGCAGGTCGCGGTTCTGTATTTACCAAGAAGGGATTGCATGAAATGGATGCTATGATAATGAATGGTAAAGACCTTTCTGCAGGTGCAGTATCAGGTGTCAGGAATATAAAGAATCCCATTAAACTGGCGCGTGAAGTAATGCTACATTCCGGGCATGTGTTTTTGAGTGGCAGTGGTGCAGGTGAGTTTGCATTATCTCGTGGTATAGAACAAGCAAAAGACGATTATTTCTTTAATAAACAACGATACGAACAGTGGGTGAAAATCCGTGATAGTGATTTTACCCAACTGGACCACGAAGGTGATAACCTTAAAGGTGGTACTGCACCTAATACCGATTATAAGTTTGGTACAGTGGGCGCGGTTGCTTTCGATGCTGAAGGTAACCTGGCAGCAGGTACATCTACCGGTGGTATGACCAACAAAAGGTTTGGCCGTATTGGTGACAGCCCGGTTGTGGGTAGCGGTACTTATGCCAACAATAATACCTGTGCTATATCGTGTACAGGCCATGGCGAGTTCTTTTTGCGTGCTGTTGTAGCACACGATGTTTCTTGCCTGATGGAGTATAAAGGACTTTCACTGCACGAGGCATGCAATATTGTAGTAAAAGATAAGTTGGTGAAAATGGGTGGTGAAGGTGGCCTGATAGGTGTAGATAAATACGGTAATCACGAATTCTGTATGAACTCTGCCGGTATGTATCGCGGCATGCGAAACAGCGAAGGGCGAGAGGAAATAGCATATTACGGACAATAAAATAGTATACTATCATGGCATATTTTGCTGTTGCGTATCCTGAACTTACTGATAATGACTGGCAGTGGTTACAGGAAATACGTAGGCAAAATGATAGTTTATATAATGTTATTGCACCTCATTTAACGTTAGTATTTGGAATATCTGAATTCGTTAAGGAAGACTTTATTGTCGAAGTAAAAAGGCAATTGGCGGGAGCCAGGAGTATTACTTTTTGTTTTAAATGTTGTACAGTAAACAAAGACGCTTTCAGTGAAAAATACTACGCCTTTCTTGTGCCTGATGAAGGATTGAATAATTTAATAAAACTACATGACAAGCTTTATAGCGATAAGTTTATTCAACATCACCGCAAGGATATTGAATATATACCTCACATAAGTTTAGCAGATTCACAGGATAAGCTTTTAATAAAGCAGTTGGTGGATAGGGTCAATAATTCCACTGTTGAAATTAATGGTAAGGTTACATCCGTTGATATAGTTTACTATGACGGTAGCAGTCTAACTAATATTGAAAAAATAAAATTAATAGATTGAATATCTATAACCTATTTGCTTCATAGTCAAGGCTCTTAAAATATTCTCTGTCGCTCAGTAGCTTACGTTTTTGCAATTGCATCTGTATGAATGCAGTGAACGATGAAATAGGAGACAGAATGAATATGGCAACTATCAGCAGCCTTTTGAAGAGGACAACACGTCCTAATCTTTCAGGAGCTCCGGGGCCGCCTTTATCACGAATGAATTTTGACCACTTTCTGAAATTCGTTATTGCCCTGCGTTCCAGCACTATCAGGCCCGATTTCAGGTGTATTGCACCAAGCATCAGTAATTCTTTGTGTAGTAGAGCCAGTTTGTTTTCAGTCAGGTGTCTGTATATCGGCATGCCGAATCGCGATGCACGTTTCATATCCTGTTCCTGAATACCTGCTGCAGGTAACATACCCGATGCTTCTTTCTTGCCTTTAAACATCCAACGGATGACCGTAAGTACTGAAATAAGATTTGGGTTGCTGTCGGTTAAAACAATATTCCCTACAAGATTAGCTTTCAGGTCTTTGAAGTAACGCTTTACCACTTCCTGCCCATGCAGCCACATATTGCGGCAACCTATAACAGTTATTACATTTTTACCGCTTAGTATTTCGGCGTCTTTGCTCTGCAGAAAAGAACTGATAGGTAGAGAAGGATTTACAAACCAGGATGTGTATCCGAATATTACGAGGTCGTATTCTTGTTGTTTTATTTCTTGTGGCAGTGGTTTCAGCTCAACCGGTATCAATTGCACTGTTTCGGGCATCACATCAAAAAACTCATTAGGCTTCCATGGTAGCTTATATGGCTTTACAGGCTCTATCAGAGCATAGTCAATTGTTACTTTATCTTTAACATCAGACAGGATATTATTCACAATATCAAGCATTTGCCCTGTCTGAGAGTAGTATAATACGAGGACTCGGGGTTTCATCATACGACTGTAAGATACAGATATGCGTAGGAGAAACGTGCACTTTCAGGTACCATTACCAGAATACTGTCGCCTTTTTTAACCTTGTTGGTATTCATGAGCTCTTCCAGCATCATATATGCAGATGCGCTACCTACGTTGCCAACACGTGGCAGATTGTAGAACCATTTTTCGTCATTTATCTCAAGCCCTATGCTCGCAAGGTTTTCCTTGATAGGCTTTTTGAAAAACTCGCTGGACATGTGTGGCAGGAAATAGTCTACCTTGTCTGATGTGAGGTTGTATTTCTCCATCAGCCCTTTCAGAAACTCACCACCTTTTTTAACAATATGCTCTGCCAGCATCTTTGTGTCTTGCTTTACAGAGAATACGCTTTTTTTAGTCCAGTCTTCTATAGAAAGGTCGTTCCAGCCGGTTAATGAACCATCTTCATTTTTAATGGCACCTGCGTACATGCAGGTTTCTAATTCATTAGCATAAGAAATGGTTTCAAGCCATTCTATTTTATAAGAATTACCGTTTTCGTTTGGTTTGGATTGCAGCAACACCGCAGCAGCGCCATCACTCAGCATCCACCTCAGGAAGTCTTTTTCGAAAGCTATATAGCCGTTCTCTTCCAGTTTGGTCAGGTTTTCTACTTCAGGTTCAAAGCGCGAAGCATGCATCCAAGTGCTCATTTTTTCAGAGCCACAGCCAGCAGCAGACTCTGCCATACCACTTGCAATAGCCATTTGGGCATATTTCAGTGCCTGTACGCTACTACAACAAGTGCCCATTGCAGAGATAAGCTCTACACCCTTATTAATGCCCAAAGCACCATGCACCATAGAGCCGTGAGATGGTATTACTTGTTCAGGAGAGCTTGTTCCAACTGCCAGTATATCAATAGATTCAAGTGGAAGTGCTTCGTCAAAAAGACCACGGATTGCATTAGCGCAAAGTTCTACATTGCTATGCGTGCTTTTGCCATCGCGAAAAGCATAGTAGCGTGTTTTGATACCGTTATTACGCAGCACAATAGAACGAGCCTTGGATGGTTTTCCATTAACCAATCCTAGTACTTTTTCCATTTCGTCATTACTAACAGGATCGTTGGGTAAAAACTTAGATAGCCTTGTAATATAAACGGGTCTCACGAACTTTCTTTCAATTTGGGATGCAAAAATAGTCATAATATCCTGCTTTACTAAGCAGTGTGTAAAAAAATGAGGGTTTAAAACGAAAGGGTAGCGCGATAGCTACCCTTTGCATAATATTCAGTAGAATTAATTCTATTCCTGATTTGGCTGGCTCATACCATTTATATTATAGTAATACATACCTCTGTATCCGGGATAGAAACCTGCAATTTGTACTGCTTGTGTATTTGCAAGTGCCTTTTTAAGGCTTTCTACATCCGTCACTGCTATATCATCTACAGATGTAATAATAAAGCCATTCTTTATTCTTGCTTGTGCAAGCACGCTTTTGCCGGTATTTGTCACCACAACACCACCGTTTATGCCATATTTTCTTTTTTCTTCATTTGTCATAGGGCGCAGGTCTGCACCAAACAGTTTGGGTGTACCTACTTCTTTTTTCAGTTCAACACTTGTAGTTTTGGTTGCCCCGTTGCGCAGATATGTTACACTTAGTTTATCTCCAGGATGATATCTGGCAATCTGCTCTTGCAGCTCAGGAGATGTGCGAACCGGAACCCCATTGATGGCAGTGATAAAATCACCTTTTTGCAGCCCTGAGTTTTCTGCACCACTACCGTCCATAATACCGGTAATATATACACCATTTGTTTTGTCAAGTGCTAATGAGCTTATCTCCTCAGGTGTGGCATTTTTGCTGTCTATATATGTAATACCCATATAGCCCCTTTGTACAGAGCCAAATTGTACCATATCATTCACAACCTTACGTACAATATTGGAAGGTATTGCATAGGAATAGCCGGCATAAGAGCCTGTAGGAGAGGCTATAGCCGAATTGATACCTATTAAAAGACCGTCTGTATTTACCAAAGCACCGCCACTATTACCTGGATTTACCGCAGCATCTGTTTGTATAAATGATTCTACCGGCTGATTTGCCTGACTTCTGTTTATTCCTATTGACCTGCTTTTGGCACTAACAATACCTGCAGTAACAGTAGCATCTAGTGTGAGTGGATAACCAACCGCGAGTACCCATTGACCTAGCTTCACATTGTCTGAATTGCCAAACTCCATAAATGGCAGGTTCTTTTCTTCAACTTTCAATACTGCCAAGTCTGTTGCTGCATCGGTTGATACTACTTTTGCTTTAGTTGTAAATCTATCGTTGAAGGTCACTGTTACCTGATCTGTGTTAGCAACAACATGGTTGTTTGTTACAATATATCCATCTGGAGAAATTACAACTCCCGAGCCTGAACCTTGCTGTGGTGGTATATAATATTGCTGACCGAACATGCGCCCGAAAACGTCATCTGCCTGCACAGTTCTTGCTTTTGTCTCTGTTTTGATGTGGACTACAGCTTTTACAGAGCTTTCTGCAGCCGGCTGAAAATCTGCAACAGCCCCTGTACGCATGCTTCCGCTTTCGTAAGATGCGAATTTAGCACCTGTGTTTTCTGTCGTCTGTTCTCTAACTCCGAAATAAGGTTTGGGTTCGTAAAGCTTGCTGGCTGCATAAAGCGTTGCCAGAGAGGTAATTGCAGCTGTTGCTATAACTGGGAAAAGTCTTGTTTTCATATAATCTTCTACTGTTTTATGTTTCGTTCAATGCATCAAATTTATAAACAGAGATTATTATAAAACTGTTAAAAGCGTATATGTTGTCTTAATAATGTGTTATAACCGTATTGCCCAAACTGATAGCAATATTTTCTTTTGATGAAGTGAATAGAGGAGGGGTAATAAAAAGTATATTTTTCGTATAAATTCCCTACATTTGCACCTCAATTTAGAAAAATAATACAAATTCATAATTCTTAACAATGGCAGACTTACGCTATCAGCGCAACTTTGGTATTGCTGCGCACATCGATGCGGGTAAAACCACTACGACAGAACGTATCCTTTATTACACCGGCGTTAACCACAAAATAGGTGAAGTACACGAAGGTGCAGCTACCATGGACTGGATGGCACAAGAACAAGAGCGTGGTATCACGATCACTTCTGCTGCTACTACCTGCTTTTGGCAGTTCCCTACTGTACAGGGTAAGCCTACAGCAGATGCTAAGAAATACAAATTCAACATCATCGATACTCCAGGCCACGTTGACTTTACTGTAGAGGTAGAGCGTTCTATGCGTGTACTGGATGGTCTGGTTGCTTTGTTCTCTGCGGTAGACGGTGTTGAACCACAGTCTGAAACAGTATGGCGCCAGGCAAACCGTTACCGTGTACCACGTATCGGCTTCGTAAACAAAATGGACCGTATCGGTGCTGACTTCCTGATGGTTGTTCAGCAGGTGCGCGACATGCTGGGTGCAAAATCTGTACCGCTGCAGTTGCCTATCGGTGCAGAAGATAACTTCAAAGGCGTGGTTGACCTGATTCGTATGAAATCAATCGTATGGGACGATGCTACACAAGGTATGACATATACTGAAGGTGACATCCCTGCTGATATGGTTGAAGATGCTAACCACTGGAGGGCTCAACTGGTAGAAGCTGTTGCTGAATATGATGATCAACTGATGGAGAAATTCTTCGAAGATCCTAACAGCATCTCTGAAGCTGAAATCCACGAAGCTATCCGTAAAGCAACTATCGATCTGAGCATTATCCCTATGCTTTGCGGTAGCGCTTACAAAAACAAAGGTGTACAAACAGCGCTGGATGCGGTTATCCGTTATCTGCCTGCTCCTGTAGATATTGAAGCCATTAAAGGTACAGACCCTGATACTGGTGAAGAACTAATCCGCAGGCCAGATGCAAAAGAACCATTCGCTGCATTGGCTTTCAAAATCATGACCGATCCATTCGTTGGTCGTCTGGCGTTCTTCCGTGCATACTCTGGCCACTTGGATGCAGGTAGCTATGTACTGAACGTACGTTCAGGTAAAAACGAGCGTATCAGCCGTATCATGCAGATGCACGCTAACAAGCAAAACCCGATTGATTTCATCGAAGCTGGTGATATCGGTGCTGCAGTAGGTTTTAAAGACATCAAAACAGGTGACACACTGTGTGATGAGAAACACCCGATTGTTCTGGAAAACATGTTTATACCGGAACCGGTTATCTCTATCGCAGTAGAACCTAAAACACAAGCAGACGTTGATAAAATGGGTATGGCTATCGCTAAACTGGTAGAGGAAGATCCTACGCTGCGTGTTAAAACTGACGAAGACACTGGCCAAACTATCCTTAGCGGTATGGGTGAGCTTCACCTTGAAATCATCGTAGACCGTATGCGTCGCGAGTTCAAAGTAGAAATCAACCAAGGTGCTCCTCAGGTTGCTTACAAAGAAGCATTCACAATGAAGATAGAACACCGTGAAGTGTTCAAAAAACAAACAGGTGGTCGTGGTAAATTCGCTGATATTCAGTTTGAAATCGGACCTGCTGATGAAGAATACCTCAAAGAAGGTAAAAGTCAGTTCCAGTTCATCAACGATATCTTCGGTGGTTCTATTCCTCGTGAATTTATTCCTGCTATTCAGAAAGGTTTCGAATCTTGTATGACTAATGGTTCTCTGGCAGGTTTCCCTGTAGAGAGTATGAGGGTTCGTATATTTGATGGTTCATTCCACCAGGTTGACTCTGATGCGATGTCTTTTGAACTGTGTGCTAAGTCTGGCTTCCGTGAAGCTGGTCGTAAAGCAAAACCAGTTCTGCTGGAACCAATCATGAAAGTAGAGGTAACAACTCCAGACCAATACATGGGTGACGTAACAGGTGACTTGAATCGTCGTCGCGCAATGCTGGAAGGTATGGATAGCCGTAACAACCTGCAGGTTATTAAAGCTAAAGTACCACTGAGCGAAATGTTTGGTTATGTAACTCAACTGCGTTCACTGTCTTCTGGCCGTGCAACATCAGTAATGGAGTTCAGCCACTATTCACCTGCTCCTCGCAATATCGAAGAGGAAGTAGTTGCTAAAGCAAAAGGTAAAGTAAATGCTGACTAATATTGCATGTACTTTTAGATAGAATAAAGCCCCTGAATTTTCAGGGGCTTTATTATTTGTGTATGTTTCGTGTTTATACTTAAATATCACTATAAAGAAAACAGGCTTCACATATTGTGAAGCCTGTTTTTATTTAAATGTATAGGGTTATTATTGTCTTAACGCATGAGCGTTATATTGCCTTGTTTCCTGAATGTTTTGCCTGTAGCCGTTACGCCTTCAGCCATGTATACATAAACGCCTAGTGGTTGTGGTTCTCCATTGTATGTACCATCCCAACCTTGGTTGATGTCTTTTGTTTCAAACACCTTCATACCCCATCTGTTGTAGATGCTGAAATTTTTGAGTGTTGCATCACCCAGATTTATCACTTTTAAAGTACTGTTAGAGCCATGGCCAGGGCGGAATGCATTTGGTACTGCAATGATACTTTCAGGTGCAATTATCACGTTTATTTCATCTGTTACGCTACATCCACTTTCAGTTGTGCCTGTCACACTGTATTTGGTATTCACTTCTGGTTTTGTAACAGGGTTTGCAATGTCCGCTTTGCTAAGCCCTACAGATGGGAACCATGAGAAGTATGTACAGTTGCCATCAGGAGATAATTGAGTTTGCTGACCCGGATAGAGTACTATAGAGTCCGGTAATTGTATTGTCGCCTTAGGGTGCACAATTACTTTTACAAATGAAGTATCATAGCAAGAGTTGGTATCTACAGCATACACTGCGTACACCTGTGTAGAGTTAGGGTTAACATATGGGTTTGCGGATTCTTTATTACTGATAGCAAGATCCGGGTACCAACGGAATGATTTTATACTTCCGCCTTCTACATGTATCTGTGTTTTAGTTCCCGGGCATATTGCAGTATCTCCTGTCGTTTTTACAAAGTCTGCCGGGAATACAGTGATTTTTATGTCATCGCTGCTTATGCAGCCGGCAGATGTAGAAGCCGTAAGCGTCAGCGTAGTGGTCTCTGTTGCTTTAAAGATAGGGCTGCTTATATTGTCATTATTTAATGATGCGCCAGGTGTCCACTTCAATGTAAATGGATAATTGACCGGTAGTATAGATGATTTTAATTTCAGTGTATCTCCGAAACACTTTTTAGTATCATCATCAAGTTTTACAATTGGGTTAGGTTGCACCTCGATATCAAATTCTGCAGTAGAATCTTTGATACAACCGGGGAATGTAGCTGTTATTTTATACGTCGATTTACCTAATGGAGATGGCGTAATTAGAGGGTCTATTATGTTTGCATTAGAGAATACTCCCGGATCTCCCGTTGTAGACCAGTTATATGAGTATCTGTCGTCACCTTTAATATTTACCTGCACAGTTTTCCCTTCACATACTTGTGTGTCAACATTCATAAGTGTCATTCCTTTTAGTATATCAACCAATACGGTATCATATCCTTTACAAAGGCTGCCGCTTGATGTTATTATTGCAGTATAGGTAATAGATTGTTTTGTCTTAACAGTAGGCGTTAGCAATGTATCGTTGTTAAGATAAGTTGAAGGATGCCACTTCACCGAATATTTACTACCACTTGGGGGCGTTGCGTTCAAATCAAGTACTATCGGATTATCTGGACAAGTTATGGTATCTTTTAGTGCCTGGAAATTAAGCCCGGGCAGTACATCCACTGTTATAGTATCTCTATTATTGTTGCAATAAGCATTGATAGTAGAAGTAACTACATAGGTAGTTTTTTTGCGTGGTGTAGCTTTAGGATCTGCAATTGTAGCACTTGTTAAAGATGTAATAGGGTCGCCACCTGGTAGTACAGACCACTGGTAGTTTCCTCCGCCTGAAGCATTTAGATACGCAATTTCTCCGGGGCATATTGTAGTATCGTCAACAGTTTTTACAGGTCCCCAAATTTTTATTGGAATAGTGTAAGAATAATATATCATGATACCCGGAGGTTTGCAAGTAGAATCTTTTGCAGTAACTATCAGATTTTTCAATTTTCCACCGTCAGATACTTGTGGTGTCCATGAAAAACATCCACGTACAGAATCATTATACTGATTGGTATACGTTAAAGTAGAGCTTGGAATAGATGCTAAATGATTATCTTCTATTGAGTAAACAGACTCAGTATCGCTGGAAATAATATCAAAGCAGAAACTTAGTTCCTGATCAGTACACCCAAATATAGTGCCTGCGGTATAATTTCCGTTTTTTATAGTGTTTAACTTTATATCCATCTTAGGTGCAACATTATTACATGCCAACACCTGTACTTGTACATCTCGCATTATATAGCCAATCAATTTCCCATCCCTGTATTCTTTAGTTCTGAAGGTAATTATATATGCACCTGCGTCTGTAGGTGTAAAGCCGATTTGACCAGTGGCAGGGTTAATTGTAAATGTATTGCTTGTTTGTATAGGGTTTGTTGCCAGATTATATATCGGGAAACCACCGGTTGCAGGAGCAAACGTTGTAGCAACTGGTGTGCCACCACAAATTGTAACACCTGTTAAAGGCATGACAATTTCTGTAACAAGAGAATCTCCATTTCCATCCACTGCACCATTATTGTATGTGTATGGCTGATTAATACAAACATAGGGGATAGGTTTTATAGAGAAGTACGGAGATGAATTACCTTCAAAAGTTCCGGTGTTGTTAAATGTTGTTTCTACATAAAAGTATAAGCCCGATGAACCGGTAATGTTTTTACTGGTATTTCTGTTGCCAATATAAGTATAGAACTTCCAAGAGTCACATTGAAATGGCAAATCAATATCTTCATAATACCAATGTTCTTCATAACCTGGCAAAGTAGCATTTGGAGATTGGCAAGTAGTTGGATATTGAGAACACCCCGGAGAAACAGGTTTGCCAGTATTTGGCCATTTTTTCAGATTTACTGTTGATGTAGTATTTGTACATGATTCTGTAATACACAATGGTTGTGTAGCAGGTGCGGCTGGACCTGTACAATCTCTGTAAAATTTGAAGTATACTCGATACTTTGTGCCGCTAAGGTATTCATAAATGATTTCACCACCTGCTGCGTGGTTGGCTTTTGAAATATTGGGAATAAGCAACAGTATCAATGCCAGCAATCGTAGGAAACGTTTTTGATTTTTCATAGATATTCATTTGCAGTAAATAAAATCTTAAGTATTATTAGCAAATCATTAATAATAATAAAACAACTAAATATTATTAAATTGCTATAATAAAAGACATGAATATCTTTGTATGTGTTGGGTTTTAGCCAATTTTTTTTTTAAAACTCTGGGTTATTGCCAATAAAAAAGGTGTTGCAACGCAACACCTTTTTTATTGGTATGGATAAAGCTTGTTTTACCTTACAAGGGTTACATTTCCTTGCTTAGTAAAGCGTGTGCCATTCTTTGTGATGGCTTCTATTGAGTATACATATACACCCATAGCTTGTGGCTCACCATTGTATTTGCCATCCCATCCTTCTTCAATATTGGTTGTACTGAATACTTTCTGACCCCAACGATTGAAGATTTCAAACTTTTTCAAAGTAGCATCTCCTCGTTTCAATATTTTGAATGTATTGTTACTACCATTGCCTGGTATGAAGGCATTGGAAACATTCAATATGCTTTCTGAAGAAACAAATATATTAATCGAATCAGAAACTGTACAACCAGACTCTGTAGTTGCGGTAACAACATACTTAGTGTTTACATCAGGCTTAGCTACCGGATTAGATACATTGGCGTTAGATAGGCCAACCTGAGGGAACCAAGTGAAATATGAACAGTTACCAGATGGATTCATTTCATATGACTCGCCAGGGTATATGCTTACGCTATCTGGTAAGAACAATGTAGCACCCGGGAAAACATTAACTTTCACTTTAGCAGTATCGTAACACGCATTTGTATCAACAGCATACACATAATATGTTTGTGTAGTTGTAGGATTTACTACAGGATTTGCAGAGGTTGGACTACTTATTCTATAGTCGGGATACCACCTGAATGTTTTAATGCCATTGCCTGTAACGTGTATTTCAGTTTTTTCTCCCGGGCATATGCTTGTATCACCTGTAGCTTTTACGAATTTAGCAGGGAATACAGTTAGTATTATTGTATCAGCATCATTACAACCAGCTGTAGTAGAGGCTGTAAGAATTAGTTGAGTAGTTTGCTGTGCTTTGAAAATAGGATTTACTATTGTTGAATTGTCTAATGATGCGCCTGGTGTCCAATTCAAACTAAATGGATATCCAGCAGGTATAATATCAGCATTTAATTTCATTGTATCGCCTTCGCACATTGATGCATCGTTTCCAAGTTTAACATCTGGTACTGGTTGCACTTCAACATCAAATTCAGCAACACTATCTTTATTAGGACAATTAGGGTGCGTAGCTTTTACAGTATATGTAGCCTTCCCAATTGGTGATGGCGAAACAATAGGATCCATTTTATTTGGATTATCAAACAGACCTGGTATACCAGAACTTGCAGACCAAGAATATGTATACCTGCTGTCGCCTGATATTCTTGTTTGTATAGTAGCTCCGTTACAAATTGCTGTATCAATATTCTGTAATAAGAAACCATCAAGTACATCTATACTAACTGTGTCGAATGACTGACAATTGTTCTGAGAAGAGCTGATGCGCACTGTATATGAAACATCATTGTTCGCTGTACAAATTGGTGCTTCCACAGTATCGCTGCTTAAGAAGGTAGCAGGAGACCATTTATATTTATATGTTACACCTGGTGTTTTAGTAACATTCAGATTCAGTTTTACCGGATTCCAAGGACAAGTTAATGTATCTTTTAGCTGCACATATCCGGGGCCATTAATGATGTTAACGACCATTGTATCTTTATTCCTATTACAATAAGGATTGACAGTAGATGTTACTACATAGGTAGTACTAAGACCAGGGGTAGCTATCGGATATTGAATATTAGGATTATTCAGACTGGTAATTGGAGAACCTCCGGGAAGCACCGACCATTGGAAATTACCACCGCCAGTAGCACCAAGATATGCAGTTTGGTTTTTACAAACGGTAGTGTCGGCTAATGCTTTCGTAACAGGCCAGATGTAAATAGGCAACGTAAATGTCTGATATAATAATATACCTGGTGGACGACAAGTAGAGTCTTTAATGGTTAATATCAGATTTCTTAGGCCAGAGTCTGCTACTGCAGGTGTCCAGTCAAAACAACCTTTTATAGAGTCGCTTGCCTGATTAGTATAAGTTATTGTAGCATTTGGTATAGAATAATTATGATTGTCGTCCGCTATTAATATTGCAGCAGTATCTGTAGATTTCACTTCATAACAAAAACTTATCTTTTGTCCGGCACATCCGTTTATTCTGTTTGATGAATAGTCGCCACCAATGATAGAACTTGTTATTGGTGTTACAGTTGGTACTACTGCACTACATGCAAGTACCTGTACCTGCACGTCGCGCATTATAGAGCCAATCTGCAGCCCATTTCGGTATTCTCTTGTTCTTACTGTAATAGTACCCGGACCAATAACCGATGGGGTAAAAGATAGGTTACCTGTCACAGCATTGGTCGCAAATGTATTATTCACCTGAAACGGATTGGACGGAATACTGAGTGGTGGTACTTGTGATGCCGTAAGTGTTAGATTGGTTGGTGGGCTTGTACAACTAGAGCCAGTTAACGGATTTAGTATTTCGGTAGACAAAGAGTCCCCATCAGGGTCTATAGCACCATTATTATAGGTTGTGGGTTGATTAATACAAGCATAGGGGACAGGTTTGATAGAGAAATAAGGTGATGAATTTCCCTGTGCAATAACGTTATCAAACATAGTTTCCAGATATAGATTACCTCCCGGTATGTTTAGACTAAAGTTTCGTGCACTTATCCAAATAGCAAACTTCCAATACCGACATCTTGTTGGTAATTGCACAATACAGGTGTACCACCATTCTCTATAACCAGGTATTGCAGACGATGAGGATTCACACTTTGTAGGATAGCCAGAACAACCTGCAGCTACTGGCGAACCATTAGGTCTGCCATCTGGTAACGTTCCAGACCATTTTTGCATGACAACTGATGCGGAGTAATTAGTGCATGAGTCAAACATACACAAGTTCTGTGTAGCATAAGCATCAATACCATTACAATCCCTGTAGAATTTAAGGATAAAACGATAGGTAGAGTCGGTAATCCATTCGTAAACAAGTTCGCCACCTGCACAGTGGTCTGCTTTTGCCGTGTTAGGATTAGACATAAATGCCAATACCATCAGAATTAGGCCCAGTACTAGTTGTCTCAATTTCATACGATTTCAAGAGGTGTTTTGTGTATTTATGTATGTTCATACAGAAATACTGTACACAATTTATATTATTTGTGGCTATTATACTATATAGACTGTTGTAAAAGGTATAATGTTGGGTAAGTACATAAATATTACACATAGTTAAAAAAGCCCGGAATTATAATAATTCCGGGCTTTTTTAACTATGTATTCTTTTATCTCACCAATGTCACATCGCCTTTGTAAGTTTCTACATAGCCATCAGGATATGCTACTCGTATTACGTACTGATAGTTGCCTATCTCTTGTGGTACACCTTTCCATGTACCATCCCATCCTTTGCGACCATCTGTACCATTGTACACTTCCTGACCCCAACGGTTGAACACGCGGAACTCTATATAACGTTGGAAGGACATGTTGCTTACTCGGAAAATGTCATTCTTACCATCACCATTCGGGCTGAAGGCGGTAGGTATTATCAGGTTTGATCGGTAATCTACTCCTACACGTACCGTATCAAATGAACGGCAACCGTTGCTGCCGATACCCGATAC